>Ga0102587_1000228_pt1 | contig 71385 bp, 63 predicted proteins | sample AraplaF_Col_mTSA_FD_76853 | JGI IMG/M metagenome (GOLD analysis project Ga0102587, IMG submission 76853) | Arabidopsis root microbial communities from the University of North Carolina, USA - plate scrape MF_Col_mTSA (SPADES assembly) (version 2) | ecosystem: Host-associated > Plants > Roots >...
TGTCACGGGGATTTGCAACAAGCCGTTGAGCAGCGCGTCGCGCTCCTTGTTGACGTCCACCCTCTCCAGCTCTCTTTGCACCTTGCCGACCTTGACCTGGTGGTAGTGCAGCGCGTGCAGCGTGGCGCCCGTGGGGCTGGGCACCCAGGCGGTGTTGGCGCCGGCTTTGGGGTGGGCGATCTTCTGCTCCATCATGGCCTTCATGAGGTCGGGCATGGCCCACATGCCCTTGCCGATCTGCGCCTTGCCGCGCAGGCCGCAGGACAGGCCCACCAGCACGTTGTTTTTCTCATAGGCCGCGATCCAGGCGCTGGTCTTCATGTCGCCCTTGCGGATCATGGGGCCTGCATGCATGGCGGTATGCATCTCGTCGCCGGTGCGGTCCAGGAAGCCGGTGTTGATGAAGGCCACCCGGCTGGAAGCGGCGGCGATGCAGGCCTTGAGGTTGACGCTGGTGCGGCGCTCTTCGTCCATGATGCCGAGCTTGACGGTGCTGGCCGGCAGGCCCAGCATTTTTTCAACGCGGCTGAAAAGTTCGGCGGCAAACGCGACCTCGGCCGGGCCGTGCATCTTGGGCTTGACGATGTAGACCGAGCCTTTGCGCGAATTCTTGATGCCGGGCTTGCCCTTGCGCTTGAGGTCGTGGATGGCGATCGTGGTCGTGACCACGGCGTCCAGGATGCCTTCGGGGATTTCGCGGGTGGCGCCGTCCGCGCCCGTGTACAGCACCGCCGGGTTGGTCATCAGGTGGCCGACATTGCGCACGAACATCAGCGAGCGGCCGTGCAGCGTCACGGGCTGGCCCTTGGGCGAGGTGTATTCGCGGTCCGGGTTCAGGCCGCGGGTGAAAGTCTTGCCGTCCTTGGTCACGCTTTCGGTCAGCGTGCCCTGCAAAATGCCCAGCCAGTTGCGGTAGGCCAGTACCTTGTCCTGGGCGTCGACCACGGCGACCGAATCTTCCAGGTCCAGGATGGTCGACAGCGCCGCTTCGACAACCAGGTCGCTCACGCCGGCCGCGTCCGTGCGGCCTATGGGCGTGTCGCGGTCCATGCGGATGTCCAGGTGCAGGCCGTTGTGCTGCAGCAGCACCGACGAGGGCGCCGAGGCCTCGCCCTGGTAGCCGATGAACTGGGCGGCGTCCTGCAGCACGGTGGTTTTTGTGCCCTTTTTGCCGTCCTTGAGCGTGACGACCAGCTCGCCGCCCCTGACCGCGTAGCCGGTCGAGTCGATGTGGGAGCCTTTTTTCAGCGGCGCGGTGCGGTCCAGCACGTAACGCGCGTATTCAATCACCTTGGCGCCGCGCACCGGGTTGTAGCCCTTGCCTTTTTCAGCGCCGTCGGTTTCGGCGATCACATCGGTGCCGTAGAGCGCGTCATAGAGGCTGCCCCAGCGCGCGTTGGCGGCGTTGAGCGCGTAGCGCGCGTTCAGGATGGGCACCACAAGCTGGGGGCCGGCCTGCAGGGCCAGCTCGTCGTCCACCTTGGCCGTCGTGATGCCGACTTTTTTGGGCTGCGGCACCAGGTAGCCGATCTTTTCCAGGAAGCCGCGGTAAGCCGCCATGTCGGCGATGGGGCCGGGGTTGGCCTTGTGCCAGGTGTCGAGTTCGGCCTGCAGGCGGTCGCGCTCGGCCAGCAGGGCGATGTTTTTCGGGGCCAGGTCGGCGACGATACCGTCAAAGCCTTTCCAGAACGCGCTGCTGGCCACGCCAGTGCCGGGCAGCACATGGTCCTCGATGAAGCGGTAAAGCTCCGTCGCGACCTGCAGGCGGTAGCTGGGGGTGCGCGCGGTGTTGCTGGCGGTGCTGGTGCTCATGGTGTTGTCCCTTTTTTCAATAAGCCAAGAATAAAACGTAAAACGGATGTCAGTGGAAAGGCAACGCCAGCACATCGCGCAGGCTGCTGCCGGTGTACACGGGCTGCGTGCCCAGTTCTTCAAACGGCAGCTGGTAGCGGTTGACCCACAGCGTGCGATAGCCGTACCAGGTGGCGGCCAGCGCGTCCCAGCCGTTGCAGCTCACAAAGGCAATCTGCCTGGCCTCCAGCCCGGTGGCCTCAAGCCCCAGCGCATAGGCCTCGGGAGCGGTCTTGTATTTGCGGATGCCGTCCACGCTGATCACGTGGTCCAGCAGGCCCTCCAGACCGGCGGAGCGCACGGCCACGCCCAGCATGGACGGGTCGCCGTTGGACAGGATGCCGGTGACCACACCGCGCGCCTTCAGCGCCTGCAGCACTTCCCGGTTTTCCGGGAAAGCCGACAGGTGGCGGTACTGGTTCATGAGCTGCTCTTCCTGGCCCGGCCCCAGCTCCAGGCCCAGGCGCTTGCAGGCATAACGCAGGCCGGCGCGCGTGAGCTCCCAGAACGGCTGGTAGTGCGCGCCGCCGTTGCTGGTGGTCACCAGCCGTGTGTATTCAATCTGCTTGTCGCGCCAGAGCACGCCCAGCGCTTCGCCTTTTCCGGGGAACAGCTGCTCGGCCAGCAGGCCCACGCTGTAGACGTCGAACAGCGTGCCGTAGGCGTCGAACAGCACCGCGCGTAGCGCGGCAGGCGGGTGGGAACGGGGCTTTTCCATGGCCCTCTACTGTATTTGATACAAGGACCATGATTAATTAACGCGAAATCGCTTTATCCATGACATTTACGGACGTAATTTCGCCAACAGGCCATTGGCTGGTAGGAACGGCGCAGGCCAGGGCCCGCGCCCAGGCAGCCCCGGCGGCCTAGCGACCCCAGCGCAACACCAACGGATCCAGCCGCCTGGCGGTGGCCAGCAGCCCGGCGCGCGTATCCGGATGCATGGCTGGGAAAGGATGGCGCGGCGCCTCGCAGGCGATCACGCCGCCTTCCTTCATCAAGGCCTTGGCGGCCAGCAGGCCCGCCTGGCGGTTCTCGAAATTGATCAAGGGCAGCCACTGCTGGTAAAGGGCATAGGCCTTTTCGTGGTCGCCGGCGCGGTGCGCCTCGATGATGGGGCGAATGCCGTCGGGGTAGCCGCCGCCGGTCATGGAGCCGGTCGCGCCCGCGTCAAGGTCGGGCAGCAGGGTGATGGCCTCCTCGCCGTCCCACGGACCCTCCACGGCGCGGCCGCCCAGGCGGATCAGCTCGCGCAGCTTGGACGCCGCGCCGGCCGTCTCGATCTTGAAATAGGCGACATGTTCAATCTCGCGGGCCATGCGCGCGAGGAAGCAGGCCGACAGCACAGTGCCGCTGGCGGGCGCATCCTGGATCATGATGGGGATGTTCACCGCATCCGACAGGCGCGCATAAAACTCGTAGATCTGCGGCTCGCTGACGCGAAAGGTCGCGCCGTGGTAGGGCGGCATGACCATCAACATGGCGGCGCCCATGTCCTGCGCGCGGCGGCTGCGTTCGGCGCAGATCTTGGTGCCGAAGTGGGTGGTGGTCACAATCACCGGCACGCGCCCGGCCACGTGTTCGAGGACGGTGCGGGTCAGGGTTTCACGCTCTTCGTCCGACAACACGAACTGCTCGGAAAAGTTGGCCAGGATGCAGATGCCGTCGGAGCCGGCGTCGATCATGAAGTCGACGCAGCGCTTCTGGCTCTCAAGGTCCAGCTCGCCGGTTTCGGTGAAGGTGGTGGGGGCGACGGGGAAGATGCCGCGGTAGCGCGGCTGGCGGGGCGTGGTCATAGAGGTAGGGGATCTGAGTTGGTAGGAAGCTTCACGGGTTCGCAGACCGGGTGCCTAGTGGGAATGGCGGGGAACTTCGGAGCCGCGGCAGCCGACCAGGAAATCGAAATCGCAGCCCTCGTCGGCTTGCAGCACGTGGTCGACGTACAGGCGCTGGTAGCCGCCGCGCATGCCCGCGGCGGCCTTGCCCTGCAGCGCCGCGAGGCGTTCGGCGAGTTCGGCATCGCTGATGTCCAGGTGCAGGCGGCCCTGCTCGCAGTCGAGCTCTATCCAGTCGCCGTCGCGCACGGCGGCCAGCGGCCCGCCGGCCGCGGCCTCGGGCGCCACATGCAGCACCACGGTGCCGTAGGCGGTGCCGCTCATGCGCGCGTCGGAGATGCGCACCATGTCCTTGACGCCCTGGCGCAGCAGCTTGGGCGGCAGGCCCATGTTGCCGACCTCGGCCATGCCGGGGTAGCCCTTGGGGCCGCAGTTTTTCATGACCATGACACAGCTGGCGTCAATGTCGAGGTTCTCGTCGACGATGCGCTCCTTGTAGTGCTCCAGGTTCTCGAACACGACCGCACGGCCGCGGTGCTTGAGCAGCTCCGGTGAGGCCGCGGAAGGTTTGAGCACCGCGCCGCGCGGCGCCAGGTTGCCGCGCAGTATGCAAATGCCGCCGTCGGCGATCAAGGGATTGTCCAGCGGGCGAATCACCTCGTCGTTGTACTGCGGGGCCTCGCGCACGTTGTCCCATATAGCCCGGCCGTTGACGGTGAGCGCATTGGGATGCGGCAGCAGGCCGTTCTCCCCCAGGCGGCGCAACACCGCGGGCAGGCCGCCGGCGTAGTAGAACTCTTCCATCAGGAAACGGCCGGAGGGCTGCAGGTCGACCAGGGTGGGCGTGTTGCGGCCTATGCGCGTCCAGTCTTCCAGGTCCAGCTGCACGCCGATGCGGCCGGCGATGGCCTTGAGGTGAATCACCGCGTTGGTGGAGCCGCCTATGGCGGCGTTGACGCGGATCGCATTTTCGAAAGCTTCGCGCGTGAGAATTTTCGACAGTGTCAGCCCTTCGCGCGCCATCTCGACGGCACGCGCGCCCGACATCTGCGCCAGCACATAGCGGCGCGCATCGACCGCGGGAATCGCCGCGTTGTGCGGCAGGGAAGTGCCCAGCGCCTCGGCCATGCAGGCCATGGTGGAGGCCGTGCCCATGGTGTTGCAGGTGCCGGCGGAGCGCGACATGCCGCCTTCGGCCGCCAGGAACTGGTGCAGCTGGATTTCGCCCGCCTTCAGCGACTCGTGCAGCTGCCACACGGCCGTGCCGGAGCCTATGTTTTTGCCTTCAAGCTTGCCGTTGAGCATGGGCCCGCCGGTCACCACAATGGCCGGGATGTCGCAGCTCGCCGCGCCCATCAGCAATGCGGGCGTGGTCTTGTCGCAGCCGGTGAGCAGCACCACGGCATCAATCGGGTTGCCGCGAATCGCTTCTTCCACATCCATGCTGGCCAGGTTGCGCGTGAGCATGGCGGTGGGCCGCAGGTTGGACTCGCCGTTGGAGAACACCGGGAACTCCACCGGAAAGCCGCCCGCCTCCGAAATGCCGCGCTTGACATGCTCGGCGATCTTGCGAAAGTGCGCATTGCAGGGCGTGAGTTCCGACCAGGTGTTGCAGATGCCGATGATGGGCCGGCCGTCGAACTCATGGTCGGGAATGCCCTGGTTCTTCATCCAGCTGCGGTACATAAAGCCGTTTTTGTCGGCCGAGCCGAACCATTCGGTGGAACGCAATTTTTTCTTGGTACTTGTCATGGGGTGGTGTGGGGTCGTTTCAGGAAGAGGTGGATGTGCGCTTCACCAGCAGCCGTTGCAGCAGGCAAAAAACAAACAGCAGGACGCCGACGACAATGCGCGTCCACCAGGAACTCAGGCTGCCGTCGAAAGAAATCAGGGTCTGGATGATGCCCAGCATCAACACGCCGAACAAGGTGCCGGCCACATAACCCACGCCGCCGCTGAGCAGGGTGCCGCCGATGACCACGGCGGCGATGGCATCCAGCTCAAGGCCGGTGGCGTGCAGCCCGTAGCCCGACAGCATGTAGAAGGTGAAAACCACGCCGGCCAGCGCCGAGCAAAAACCGGAAAGCGTGTAGACCCCCACCAGCGTGCGGCGCACCGGCAAGCCCATCAGCAACGCGGACTGCTCATTGCCGCCGACGGCATAGACGGTGCGGCCGAAAGGCGTGCAGTGCGCGATGAACACCGCCGCCAGCAGCACCAGGGCTGCGATCAGGGCGCTGATCGACAGCGAGGCGTCTTCCCACAGGGGAATGCGCAGCTGCGAGACCTCCGAATAAAACTCGTTGGTGATGCTGATGGAGTCGACGCTGATCAGGTAGCACAGGCCGCGCGCCAGAAACATTCCGGCCAGCGTCACGATAAAGGGCTGCAGGCGAAAACGCTCGATCAAAAAACCCATGAAGGCGCCGAAGGCCGTGCCCATGAGCAGTACCAGCGGGATCACCGCCGCCGGGCTCCAGCCGTGGTGCTCCACCAGCGCGGCCGACACCATGGTGGTCAGCGCCACCACGGAACCCACGGACAGGTCTATGCCGCCCGAAAGAATGACAAAAGTCATGCCCACGGCGACGATGACCAGGAAGGCGTTGTCCACCAGCAGGTTGAGGAAGACCTGCGCGGAAAAAAAGCCGGTGTAGAGCACCGAGCCCAGGCTCGCCATGGCGACAAACAGCGAAATGGTGGCCGCCAGCGGCAGGTATTTGGGGTTAAAGCGCGAAGCCGCTGCGGCCGGCAGCGGCGGCCGGGCCGCGGCTTTTGCGCCGGGTGCTTTCAGCGTCGCGCTCATGGCCGCATCCCCCGCAGGGCCGGCCGCCGTACCCAGATGGCGATCTCGGCCCGAAACTCCGGCGACTGCAGCAGCATCACGACAAACACCACGACGGCCTTGACCACCAGGTTGATCTCGGGCGGCACGCCCAGCGAATAAATGGCATAGGTCAGGGTCTGGATGATCAGCGCGCCTATCACGCTGCCCACCAGGCTGAAGCGCCCGCCGGTGAGCGCGGTGCCGCCCAGCGTGACCGCCAGGATGGCGTCAAGCTCGAGCAGCTGGCCCGCATTGTTCCCGTCGGCGCTTTTGACGTTGGAGCTGATCAGCAGGCCCGCAATGCCCGCGCACAGGCCGCAAAAAGCGTAGGCCGCGACGATCAGGCGCCGCGCCTGCACACCGGCGACGCGCGCCGCGGTCGGGTTGATGCCCACGGCCTGGATGAACAGCCCGAGGGCAGTGCGCGTCACTGCCAGGTACAGCAGGGCAAACACCGCCACCACGATAAACAGCGAGAAAGGCAGGCCCAGCAGGTAGCCGCTGCCCAGGAAGAAAAACGGCGCGTAATAAATGGTGATGATCTGCCCGCCGGTGATGAGCTGCGCGATGCCGCGGCCCGCCACCATGAGGATCAGCGTGGCGATGATGGGCTGCATGCCCACCCTGGCGACCAGCAGCCCGTTCCACAGCCCGCACAGCAGCGCGATGCCCAGCGCCGCAAGAATCGCCAGCGGCATCGGGAAGCGGCTCACGCCCGCCGACACCGAGCCGCCAATCATCCAGGCGGCCAGCGCGGCGGCGATGGCCACCACGGCCCCCACGGAAATGTCGATGCCGCGGGTGGCGATCACCATGGTCATGCCCAGCGACACCAGCACCAGCGGCGCGGCCCGGTTGAGGATGTCGATGAGGCTGCCGTAGAGATGGCCGTCGCGCCACTCGACGTGCAGAAAGCTGGCATTGAACACCGTGTTCACCACCAACAGCAGGAACAGTGTGAGCAGCGGCCAGGCCAGCCGGTGCCGCATGACGCTCAGTGGGGTTTTCTTTTCAGACATGTTCAGCGGCGATCAGTTCATAGACGGCGTCTTCGCTGCTGCCCGCCGGCAGCTCGCCCACCTTGCGACGGTCGCGCAACACCACGATGCGGTGCGCCACGCGAACCACCTCGCTCATTTCGGAGGAGATAAAGATCACGGCCATGCCGGCCTGCGCCAGGCGCAGGATCTGCTCCATGATTTCCTGCTTGGCGGCCACGTCGATGCCGCGCGTCGGCTCGTCGAGGATCAAGAGGCGCGGCTCGGTCGCGAGCCAGCGCGCGATCATGGCTTTTTGCTGGTTGCCGCCCGACAGCAAGCCTATGGGCGTGTCCACACTCGCGGTCTTGATGCCCATGGCCTGGACAAAACGTTCGGCCAGCGCGGTCTGCTCGGCCCGCGACAAAAACCGGCGCATGCCCATGCGGGCTTGCAGCGCCAGCGCGATGTTTTCGCGCAGCGACAGCTCGGCCACAATGCCATCGGTCTTGCGCTCCTCGGGGCACAGGGCCAGGCCATGGCGGATCGCGTCGGCGGGGCTGGAAAAAGCCACTGTCTCGCCGTCGATCCTGAGCACCCCACGGTCCGGCGCCTCCAGGCCGAACAGCAGGCGCGCCAGCTCCGTGCGGCCGGCGCCCAGCAAGCCGGCAAGGCCCAGCACCTCGCCGGCACGCACGCGCAGGTCCACGGGCTGCAACTGGCCGCTTTGGCCCAGGCCTTCTGCTTGCAAGAGCGCCGGCTGCGCGTCATCAAACGCGGAACTTGCCGGGGCGCTTGCGGATTGCGCGGCCAGCTCCCGGCCCAGCATGGCCGCGATCAATGCCTGCGGCCCCAGCTCGCTGGCCCGCCACTCCCCGACCCAGCCGCCGTTGCGCAGCACCGTGATGCGGTCGGACACCGCATAGACCTGGTTCAGGAAATGGGTCACAAAAACAATGGCCAGGCCCTCGCCGCGCAGGCGGCGCAAGACCTCAAAGAGTTTTTGCACTTCGTCGTCGTCGAGGCTGGAAGTGGGCTCGTCGAGGATCAGCACCTTGGCCTCGATGCTGATGGCGCGCGCGATGGCCACCAGCTGCTGCACCGCGACCGGGAAGCTGGACAAGAGGCGCGTGACGTCGATGTCCAGGCCGACGCGCGCGACGAGTTCGCGGGCGCGTCGGTTCAGCTCGGCCCAGGCGATGCCGTATCCCTGCGCAAAGCCGCGCCGCGGATAGCGGCCCGCGAAAATGTTTTCCGCCACGGAGAGGTTGGGGCAGAGATTGACTTCCTGGTAGACCGTGCTGATGCCCAGGCGCTGCGCGGCCAGGGGAGACGCCGGCCACACCGCCTGGCCGGCCAGGCGCATCTGGCCACCGCTGGCTTCAAGCACGCCGGTCAGGACCTTGATGAGCGTGGACTTGCCCGCGCCGTTTTGCCCCATCAGGGCATGGATCTCACCGGGATACAGGCGCAAGCGCACGTCGCGCAGCGCATCAATGCCGGCAAACTGCTTGTGGATGCCCGAGAGCTCCAGCACGGGAGCGACGTCGGTGAGGGTATCGGCCGGGGTCATGGGGCAAGCTTGGCGCCAAGCGCTGCGGTATTCGCCTTGAGGACGGCCGCAGGGCTCATGCCTTGTTTTTGTTATAGACGTCGACAAACACGGCGGCCAGCAGCACCACGCCCTTGATGACCTGCTGGTAGTCGATGCCGACGCCCAGGATGGACATGCCGTTGTTCATCACGCCCATCACGAACGCGCCTATCACCGCGCCCATGACCTTGCCGACGCCGCCCGAGGCCGAAGCCCCGCCGATAAAGCAGGCGGCAATGACGTCGAGTTCAAAACCCAGGCCTGCCTTGGGCGTGGCGGTGTTCAGGCGCGCGGCGAACACAAGCCCCGCCAGCGCCGACAGCACCCCCATGTTGACGAAGGTGTAGAAAGCCAGGCGTTCGGTCTTGATGCCCGAGAGCTTGGCCGCCTTTTCGTTGCCGCCCAGCGCATAGATGCGCCGCCCTATCGTGGTATGCCCCGTGATGAAGTGGAACAGGAAGATCAGCACGGCCATCACGATCAGCACGTTGGGCAGGCCCTGGTAGGACGCCAGCAGGTAGCTGAAATACACCAGCAGCGCAGCGAACAGCGCGGTTTTGACAAAAAAGATGCCGGCGGGCTCGGCCTGGATGCCGTGCTTGACCTGGCGGGCCCGCGCGCGCAGGCCGGCGGCCGCCAGCACGGCGGCAAGCACCACGCCCAGCAGCAGCGAAGTCATGCGCAGGCCTTCGCTGCTCAGCAGGTCCGGCATGAAGCCGGAGCTGAGCTTCTGGAAGGATTCGGGGAAGGGGCCCACCGACTGGCCCTGCAGCAGCGCCAGCGCAAGCCCCTTGAACACCAGCATGCCCGCCAGCGTGACGATAAAGGAGGGAATGCGGAAGAAGGCGACGAACCACCCCTGCAGCGCGCCTATCAGCGCGCCGCAGCCCAGGCACAGCAGCGAGGCGGGCACGAAGTGCCAGTCGTACTGCACCATCAGCACGGCGGCCATCGCGCCTATGAAGCCGCAGACCGAGCCCACCGACAGGTCGATATGCCCCGCCACGATGACCAGCAGCATGCCCAGCGCCATGATGACGATGTAGCTGTTTTGCAGCACCAGGTTGGTCAGGTTGAGGGGCTGCATCAGCGTGCCCTCGGTCATGTACTGGAAGAAAGCCATGATGGCCACCAGCGTGACCAGCATGCCGTACTCGCGGAAGTTGTGCTTCAGGTAGTCCAGCGGTGATTTGTCGCCTGCGGACGCGGCTTTGGCCGGTGGCATGGTGGCGTTGGAGGATTCGTTCTTCATTTCAGCTTGCTTTCACGATCGCGCGCATGATCTTTTCCTGGGAGGCTTCGGCCGTCGGCATCTCGGCGATGAAACGGCCTTCATTCATGACGTAGATGCGATCCGTCATACCCAGCAGTTCCGGCATTTCCGAAGAAATGACGATGATGCATTTCCCCTCGGCCGCAAGCTGGGCCATCAGGGTATAGATTTCGTACTTGGCGCCCACGTCGATACCGCGCGTGGGCTCGTCGAGGATGAGCACCTCGGGGCTGGTGAACAGCCATTTCCCGAGCACCACCTTTTGCTGGTTCCCGCCCGAGAGGTTGAGGACTTTCTGGCCGACGCCGGAGCAGCGTATGCGCAGTTTTTCCCGGTAGCGCTGCGCGACCTGGTATTCGCTGCCGCTATCGATCACCGCGGCGGTCGACACGCCTTCGAGATTGGCCAGCGACACATTGAACTGGATGTCTTCGTTCAGCACCAGCCCGTTGCCCTTGCGGTCTTCGGTCACATAGGCCAGGCCGTGGCGGACGGCTTTTTCCACCGTGCCCACATCGACGGGCTTGCCGTTCAGCAGCACCTGGCCGCTGATTCGGCGACCCCAGGAACGGCCGAAGATGCTCATGGCAAGCTCCGTGCGCCCCGACCCCATCAGCCCGGCAATGCCGACGATCTCGCCGCGCCGCACCTGCAGGCTCACGCCCTTGATGAATTTCCTGTCGGTGTGCAGCGGGTGGTAGACGTTCCAGTCGCGCACCTCAAACACGGTCTCGCCGATTTCCGGCTGGCGCGGCGGGTAGCGGTCGGCCATCTCGCGGCCCACCATGCCGCGAATGACGCGGTCCTCGCTGACGGCCTCTTCGCGGCAGTCCAGCGTTTCCACGGTGCTGCCGTCACGCAGGATGGTGATCGCATCGGCCACGCGGGAGATTTCATTGAGCTTGTGCGAAATCAGAATGCAGGTGATGCCATGGCCCTTGAGTTCCAGCAACAGGTCGAGCAGCGCCTGGCTGTCGTTTTCGTTGAGGCTGGCCGTGGGCTCGTCGAGGATGAGCAGCTTGACCTGCCTGGACAAGGCCTTGGCGATTTCCACCAGTTGCTGTTTGCCCACGCCGATGTCCGTGATCAGCGTGGCGGGGGATTCCTTGAGGCCGACTTTTTTCAGCAGAGCCTGCGTCTTGCTGTGCGCGGCCATCCAGTCGATCACGCCGTGCTGCGCGGTTTCGTTGCCCAGAAAGATGTTCTCGGCAATGGACAGCAGCGGAACCAGGGCCAGCTCCTGATGGATGATGATGACGCCCAGTTGCTCGCTGTCGTGGATGCCGAGGAAGCGGCGCTCCTGCCCTTCGTAGACGATGTCGCCGCTGTAAGAGCCATGCGGGTAGACACCGGAGAGGACCTTCATCAAGGTCGATTTTCCGGCGCCGTTTTCGCCGACGATGGCATGGATCTCACCCGCGCGCACGCGCAGGTTGACCTTGTTCAGCGCGACAACACCTGGAAAGGTCTTGCGGATGTCGCGCATCTCCAGAATCGTTTCCAATGCCTGTCCTTTGATGCAAGGTGATTGCCACCTCTTGGCGTTGACGGCCCCGCGCCTTGCGGCGTGGGGCCGTTTGTTCCGTTTTGTTTTCAGCGAATGCTTACTTGATCTGGGATTCTTTGTAGTAACCGCTGCCGATCAGCACCTGGTTCCAGTTGGACGCATCGACGGCCACGGGTTTGAGCAGATAGGAGGGCACCACTTTCACACCGTTGTTGTAAGTCTTGGTGTCGTTGATCTCGGGCTGCTTGCCGGACAGCATGGCGTCCACCATGTTGGCCGTGACCTTGGCGAGTTCACGCGTGTCCTTGAAGATGGTCGAGTACTGCTCGCCTTTCAGGATGGACTTGACGGAAGCGATTTCCGCGTCCTGGCCGCTGACCACCGGGCAGGGTTGCTGCGCGGTGCAATAACCCACGCCCTTCAGGGAAGACAGGATGCCGATGGACAGGCCGTCATACGGCGACAGCACCGCGTGGACTTTTTCCTTGCCGTAGTAGGCCGACAGCAGGTTGTCCATGCGCGCTTGCGCCACGGCGCCGTCCCAGCGCAGGGTGCCCACCTTGTTCATGCCCATCTGCTTGCTGCGCACCACCAGCTTGCCGCTGTCGATGTAGGGCTTTAGCACGCTCATGGCGCCATCGTAGAAGAAGAAAGCGTTATTGTCGTCGGGTGAACCGCCGAAAAGCTCAATGTTGAAGGGGCCTTTGCCCTGCTTGAGGCCCAGCTTGTCGACGATGCTGGTGGCCTGCAGCACGCCGACCTGGAAGTTGTCGAAGGTGGCGTAGTAGTCCACGTTCTTGGAGCCCTTGATCAGGCGGTCGTAGGCAATGACCTTGATGCCTTTGTCGGCCGCGTTTTGCAGGGCCTTGGACAAGGTGGTGCCGTCAATCGAGGCAATCACCAGCACCTTCACGCCCTTGGTGATCATGTTCTCGATCTGGGCGAGCTGGTTCGGGATGTCGTCCTCGGCGTACTGCAGGTCGGTCTTGTAGCCGCGCTCCTTGAGCACCTTGACCATGTTGTCGCCGTCGGCGATCCAGCGGGCAGAGGACTTGGTCGGCATCGAGATGCCTATGCTGCCCTTGTCCTGCGCATGGGCCAGCGGTGCGATACCGACGGCGGCCAGGGCCAGGCTGGCCAGCAAAGTCTTCAGAAAAATACGCTTCATGAATTGTCTCCTTGTCTGTTGTCAATGATTCTTGCAGTATCCGCGCGCCATTGCTGGCGCCCCATCAGTACTTACGCTTGGGAAATTCCGCGGCTGCCACTTCCATCGGAAAAATCCCCTCTTCAGTAACGATTCGTTTCTGGACCGGCTTGCCGGCCTTGATGTCTTTCACCGCGGCCATCAGCTGGGGGCCCAGCAAGGGGCTGCATTCCACGGAGACGTTGAGCTTGCCGGCCATCATGGCCTCGAAGGCGCCCTTGACGGCGTCGATGGAGATGATGGTGATGTCTTTCGCCGGCTTCATGCCGGCTTCCTCGATCGCCTGAATCGCGCCTATGGCCATGTCGTCGTTGTGTGCATAGAGCACATTGATCTTCTTGCCCTCGGCCTTGAGGAAAGCTTCCATCACTTCCTTGCCCTTGGCCCGCGTGAAGTCGCCGGTCTGCGAGCGGATGATCTTGAACTTCGGGTCGGCCTTGATGATTTCCTCAAAACCTTTTTTGCGGTCTATGGCCGGCGCGGAACCCACGGTGCCCTGCAGCTCGACGATGTTGACCTGGCCGCTGGTGCCCTTCATTTTTTCCACCAGCCAGCGGCCCGCCTTGCGGCCTTCTTCCACAAAGTCGGAGCCCATGAAGGAGACATACAGCGAGGTGTCCTTCACATTGACGGAGCGGTCGGTCAGCACCACCGGGATCTTCGCCGCCTTGGCTTCGCGCAGCACGGTTTCCCAGCCCGACTCGACAACCGGCGAGAAGGCGATCACGTCCACCTTTTGCGCGATGAAGGAGCGGATGGCCTTGATCTGGTTCTCCTGCTTTTGCTGGGCATCCGAAAACTTGAGCTCGATGCCGGCATCCTTGGCGGCCGATTTGATGGATTCGGTGTTGGCGGTGCGCCACTCGCTTTCGGCGCCCACCTGGCTGAAACCCAGCACGATGGCTTTTTGCGCCCAAGCGGAAGCCGGCAGCAGACCGGCAAGGGGGGCGCAGGCGAGCGCGGCGGCGAGGGTACGGCGTTGGATCTTCATGTTGTCTCCTTTGGTTGAAATTAAACTGACAAATCTCCCGTGATCCGAAGTGGTTCAGGCCAGCACGTAGCCGGTCTTGACCGTCGTGTAAAACTCCGCGGCATAGCGGCCCTGCTCGCGCGGGCCGTAACTCGAGCCCTTGCGCCCGCCGAAAGGCACATGAAAATCGACGCCCGCGGTCGGCAGGTTGACCATGGTCATGCCGACCTCGGCGTTGCGCTTGAAATGCGTGGCGTGCTTCAGGGATGTGGTGCAGATGCCCGCGCATAGGCCGAAGGGCGTGTCGTTGGCCAGGGCCAGCGCGTGGTCGAAGTCATCGGCTTGCAGCACACAGGCCACCGGCCCGAAGATCTCTTCGCGCGCGATGCGGTGCTCAGGCTTGGCCAGGAAAAGCGCCGGGCTCATGTAATGCCCCGGTGTGGCGCGTTCGAGCAGCTCGCCGCCCCAGACATGCTCGGCGCCCTCGTTGCGCCCTATCTCCAGGTAGGACAGGTTGTTGTCCAGCTGGCCCTGGTCGACCACGGGCCCTATTTCCATGCCTTGCTCCAGCGCGTGGCCCACCTTGAGCGAGGCGATGCGGTGGCGCAGCCGGGCGACGAAGGCGTCGTGCACGGGCGCCTCCACAATCAGGCGGCTTGAGGCGGTGCAGCGTTGGCCGGTCGAAAAATACGAGCCCTGCACCGCGCATTCGACGGCCTGGTCGAGGTCGGCATCGGCCAGCACCACCAGCGGGTTTTTGCCGCCCATTTCAAGCTGCACCTTGGCGCGGCGCGCGGCCGCGGACTGCAGGATGCGCTCGCCGGTCGCCACCGAGCCCGTAAAACTCAGCGCGTTGACCAGGGGATGGTCGACCAGCGCCTGCCCGACTTCCCGGCCGCTGCCCATGACCAGGTTGAACACGCCGGCGGGCAGCCCGCAGCGGCTGATGATGTCGGCCAGCGCCCAGGCGCAGGTGGCGACCAGTTCGGCCGGCTTGAAGACCACCGTGTTGCCGTAGGCCAATGCCGGCGCGATCTTCCAGGCCGGGATCGCCAGCGGAAAATTCCACGGCGCGATGATGCCCACCACGCCGACGGGTTCGCGCGTCACGTCCACCTGGATGCCGGGCCGCACCGACGCCAGGGTCTCGCCCTGGACACGCAGCGCCTCGCCCGCGAAAAACTTGAAGATCTGGCCCGCCCGCGCGGCTTCGCCCACGCCTTCGGGCAAGGTCTTGCCTTCTTCCCGCGCCAGCAGCATGCCCAGTTCATCCTTGCGCGCCAGGATCTCGCTGCCTATCTGGTCGAGCACGTCGGCGCGGCGCTGCGGGGTGCTGTGGCTCCAGTGCGGCAAGGCCTCGGAGGCCGCGCGGATCGCCACTTCGGTCTGGTTGCGGTCGGCGCGCGCATACTCGCTCACCACTTCGCGGGTGTCCGAGGGGTTGCTGCTGATGCCCGTGGTGGTGCCGGTTTCCCAGCGCCCATTGATGTAATGCCGGGCGGTGTGCTGCGGTTCGCCGAATCTCATGAGAAGAGATGCTTTTTCATAACGACGCAGTCTAGAATCGATTTTGATATCAATCTAATCGTTTTTTTGACAAAATTGATATCGTTCTACGCATTCTGGAAAACCCGATGACCACCTACAACCACTGGTTCATACGCGCAAGGCTCAAAACCCGGCAGTTGCTGCTGCTGGTCGCGCTGGCCGAGGAAGGCAACATCCACCGCGCGGCGCAGGTGCTCAGCATGACTCAGCCTGCGGCTTCCAAGCTGCTCAAGGACCTGGAAGACGTCCTGGAAGTGCCGCTTTTCGAGCGCCTGCCCCGCGGCATGCGGCCGACCTGGTATGGCGAGACCATGATCCGGCATGCGCGCATGGCGCTGGCCAGCCTGAACCAGGCGCATGACGAACTCACCGCGCTCAAGACCGGGCACTTCGGCCATGTCGCCGTTGGCGCGATCACCTCGCCGGGGCTGGCCTTGCTGCCGCCTGCGGTGGCCGTGGTCAAGCAGGAGCACCCCAGCCTGCGCATTTCGCTGGACATCGAAACCAGCCCGGTGCTGCTGGAGCGGCTCGAGCAGGGCAAGCTCGACATCCTGGTGGCGCGCCTTTTTGCCGAGCATGACAAGACCCATTTGCGTTATGAACCCCTGGTCGAGGAGCCGGTGTGCGCCATGGCCAGGCCGGGCCATCCCTTGCTGGGGGTGTCGGGCCTGACCCTGCGCGACGTGGTGGCGGCCTCCTGGATCGTGCCGCCCGCGGGCAGCGTGCTGAGGCACCGCTTCGAGCTGATGTTCCAGGAAGACGGGCTGGCGCCGCCCATCAACGTGGTCGAGTCTTCGGCACTGCTTTTCATCACGCGCATGCTGCAGCAAAGCGACATGGTGGCCGTGGTCGCGGCCGACGTGGCGCGCTATTACGCGGCGCACGGCATCGTCGCCATGCTGCCGCTGGACATGCCCTGCCATATGGACGCCTTCGGCATCATCACCCGCACCGACCGGCTGCCTTCACCCGCCGCCAAGGTCATGATGAAGGCGCTCAAGGCGGCGAGCCTCACGCTGTACGGCCGAAGGCTGGAAGCGGATTAAAAACCTACACGGCCCAGGCCAGGGACACCGCGGAACCGGCTTTGCCGGGCCGCCAGTGTGCCTTGCAGGCCGCGTCAGCGTCAGAGTCGCTGACTCTTCGTACCGTCCAAGCCTGCGCAGGCAGGCTTGGAGCCGCGGTCCTCAGCCCCCTTGAGGGGGAGGCGCCGAAGGCGCTCCGGGGGGGAGAGTGTCAAACCCAGCCGGCATCCACCTTGAACTCCTGCGCGGTGCACATCGCGGCATCGTCGGAGGCCAGGAACAGCACCATGCGCGCAATGTCGTGGGGCAGCAGCTTGTCGGGCAGGCACTGGTTGCGCTCGAGCTCCTTCTCGCCTTCGGCATCCAGCCAGAGCTTGATCTGCCGCTCGGTCATGACCCAGCCCGGCGACACGGTGTTGACGCGGATGCGGTCGCGGCCCAGTGTTTTCGCCAGGCCGCGCGTCAGGCCGTTCACCGAAGATTTGGCGATGGCATAGCATGGGTAGCCGGCGCCCTTGCCCTGCCAACCGGTGGAGCCCAGGTTGATGATGGAGCCGGCGCCCAGCCGCTGCATGCCGGGCACCACCGACTGGATCGCAAAAAAGGCGGGCCGCTCGTTGATCGCGATGCGCTCGTCGTAGTAGGCGGGCGTCACGGATTCCAGGCTGTGGCGGTCATCGCTGGCCACGTTGTTGACCAGCACCGAAAAATCGCCCAGCGACTGCGCCGCTTCGGCAATCGCCGCTTGCAGCGCGGCCACGTCCCGCACGTCGCAAACGCGCCACCAGGGGCGGGCATGCCCGGCATCGGCCAGTTGCTGGGCCAGCGCCTCGCTGGCCTCCTTCGCGACATCAATGAATGCGACACGCGCACCCTGCTGGGCAAACGCCGTCACGATGGCGGCGCCTATGCCGCTGCCGCCGCCGGTGACAAACACCGACCGGTTTTTCAGGCTGGGAAAGACGGAGAGGGTGTCGCTCGCGGGAGCGGAACGCATGGAGACAGGGCTCGAAATATTTGACATTGCAATTTGTATATAGATTGATTTAAAAACAATAGGTTTTCAACATCACTATGCATTGATATCATGCACCGCGTCAAGAGCCAGGGCGCCCATGCACAGGCCCGCAACAGGGAGACATCAGTGACATTGATTCAGGATACCCCCGCGGACATGCACAGGCCGCAACCGGCTACACCGGTGCCCGGCATAGCGCATTGTGTTGACCCGGCGGGGGCCTTGCTGGGCGAAGGCACTTTGTGGTCGCCGCGTGAAAAGGCCCTGTACTGGGTGGACATTCTGGGGCGCCGCCTGCACCGCTTTGACCCGGCCACCGGCGAACGCAAAAGCTGGTCTTTTGACGAGGAAATTTCCGCGCTGGCCGAACGGGCCCATGCGCCCGGCCTGATCGTCACCCTGCGGCGCGGCTTTGCGCTGTTTGACCCGGCTACGGGCGGCGAGCCGCACTACCTGCACCAGCCGGAGCTTGCCTTGCCGGGCAATCGTTTTAATGACGGCAAGTGCGACGCACAGGGCAGCTTCTGGGCGGGCACCATGGACTTTGACTGCGTGGCCCCCACCGGCGGGCTGTACCGCTACGACCCCGACGGCCGCTGCACCTGCCATGACCAGGGTTTTGCGGTGACCAACGGCCCGACCTGGTCGGCCGACGGGCGCTGTCTGTATTTCAACGACACCGTCAACGGCCGCATCCATGCCTACGACTTCGACAGTGCGGCGGGGACCTTGTCGAACAAGCGACTCTGGCTTGCCTTTGCGGCCGGCGACGGTGTGCCCGACGGGATGACCACCGACGCGGCAGGCCGCCTGTGGATCGCCCACTGGGGAGGGGCCTGCGTCAGCTGCCATGACCCGGTCACCGCGCAGGAGCTGTGCCGCGTGCCGCTGCCCACCAGCCATGTGACCAACTGCGCCTTCGGCGGGCCGGACCTGCGCACGCTTTTTATCAGCACGGCCCGCACCGGGCTCACGCCGGAGCAGCTCGCCGAGCAGCCGTTGGCCGGCGGCCTGTTCGCGGTGGCCATGGACAGCCCGGGCATGCCGGCCGGCCTGTTCGGCGGCTGATGCCGCGCGCAAAGCGCATGACCCCCTTCACGTGAAAGACCTTCGATGACCGATTCCGCACACCCTGTTGCCTGGTTGCGCCACGCCGGCCAGCGCCTGGGACTGCTGCCCTCGCTGGGCGGTAGCGTCGCCGCCTGGCAGCTCGAGCGTCCACAAGGGCCGCTGGATCTCTGGCGGCCCTGGGACGGCAAAACCGCAGACCTCTACCAGACCGCTTCGTTTGCCATGGTGCCGTGGTCCAACCGCATCAGCGGCGGCGGCTTCCAACACGCGGGGCAGTTTCACGCGATGCGGCCCAACCGCAAGGGCGAGCCCTATCCCATCCATGGCGACGGCTGGCTGCAGCCCTGGGAGCTCTCGCAGCCCGCCGAGGACACGTTGGTGATGACACTGGTGTCGCACGGCTTCGACGGCAACCCTTATGACTATGAAGCCGTGCAGACTTTCCGGCTGGTCGACGGCGGGCTGGACCAGCAGGTGCGGGTGCGCCACCTGGGCGTCGCGCCGCTGCCCTACGGCCTGGGCGTGCACCCCTGGTTCCCGCGCACGCCGCAGACGCGGATCACCGCGCCTGTGCAAGGCCTTTGGCTGTGCGGTGACGACCCGCTGCCGGTGGCGCACACCACCGACTTCCCTGCGGGCTGGGACCTGAACAGCGGCGCGCCGGCCAACGGACCGCTCATCGACAACGGCTACACCGGCTGGGGCGGCAAGGCCAGCATCGCCTGGCCCGAACTGGGACTGCAGGTCACGGCCGGCATGCCGGACTTTGAGCGCGACGGCGGCGCCGCGCGGCACTTCTGCCTGGTCTACCGACCGCCGCAGGGGACCGCCTTTTGTTTTGAGCCCATCACGCAGCCCATCGACGCTTTCCACCTGCCGGGCCAGCCCGGCCTGCGTGTGCTGGGGGCGGGGGAACAGTTTTCGCTCAACATCCAGTGGCGCATCGAACCCCTGGCCGCGCAGGGCTGAGCCTAGACAGAGCTTTAAACCTGGCCCGTCAGGCGGCGGGCGGCCTCAAGCACCGGCTTGACATAGGTTTCGCTGTAACGATTGGCCGGCATGGTCAGCGTCACCGCGCCCGCCAGCACGCCGTCGGCCTTGAACACCGGTGCTGAAATGCCGGCCACCTCGGCCAGCCGGTCGCCAACGGCCGTGTAGTAACCCTGCTCGCGGATCCTGGCGTAGAGCGGGTGGTCTTTTCGTGCGGCGGCCTTTGCCCTGTCAGTGTCGAAGGCAATCAGGATGCGGGCGCCTGTGCCGCGGTCGGCGGGCAGCAGATCGCCAGCCCGGATGTGGTCGCGGATCGGCTGCGGCGAGTCCACCCGGTACAGGCACAGGCGGGCCTCGCCCTGGCGCACATGGTAGGCCGCGCTCTCGCCGGTGGCCGCGACCAGCTGGCGCAGCACCGGCAGCACCACGCGGTCCAGCGAAAACGAGGCGGCATACACCGCGTTGAGGCGCGCCACCTCGTTGCCCAGCCCGTAACTGCCGTCGTCCAGCCGCTGCACCAGGCGCGCGTGCTCCAGCGAGGCCAAGAGGCGCAGCGTCGTGCTTTTGTACAGCTGCGTGCGGCTTGCGAGTTCCGCCAGGCTCAGCGAGGTGTCGCCCGCGCGGAAGGCCGACAGCAGAGTCAGGGCGCGGTCCACCGCGGCGGCGCCGCCGGGTGCGGCGTGGCTGTCGGCCAGGGATTCGATCTGGGCTTTACGGGGCATACGCAGCTTTCAAGGCTTGGCGCAGCGCGCGGCTTGACAAGCCGGCGTTTAGCGCCGAATATTTCACTAGAGAGAACCATATTCCATCCTACAGAACTATGACCACGAATGCAAGCACCTCCCGGGCATCCCGGCCGCCTCCCGAAGTGCTGATCAGCGAAGTCGGCCCGCGCGACGGCCTGCAATCGGTCAAGGCCGTGATGCCGACGGAGCACAAGCTGCGCTGGATCAGCGCCCTCTACGAAGCTGGCCTGCGCGAGATCGAAGTCGCATCGTTTGTGCCGGCCAGGCTGCTGCCGCAGATGGCCGACGCGGCCGAGGTGGTGCGGCATGCCCTGACCTTGCCCGGCCTGACCGTCATGGCGCTGGTGCCCAACCTGCGCGGCGCGCAGGCGGCCCTGGCGGCCGGCGTGCACAAGCTTACCCTGCCGGTGTCGGCCAGCGCCGCACATTCGCTGGCCAATGTGCACAAGAGCCGCGAAGAGATGGTCGAAGAGGTGCGCGCCATCGCGGCGCTGCGGCGCGACACCGCGCCGCACGTCAAAGTCGAGGCCGGTATTTCCACCGCCTTCGGCTGCACGCTGCAGGGCGAGGTCGCCGAGGACGAGGTGATACGCCTGGCCGCGCAGTGCATTGCGGCGGGCGCAGACGAATCAGGCCTGTCGGACACCACGGGTTATGCCAACCCGGCGCAGGTCAGGCGTTTGTTCCGCCGGCTGCGCGCGGAAATCGGCGAGCACGCCGGCGCGGCCCATATGCACAACACGCGCGGCCTGGGCCTGGCCAACTGCCTGGCGGCCTACGAGGAAGGCGTGCGCACCTTTGATTCATCGCTGGGCGGCCTGGGCGGCTGCCCTTATGCGCCGGGCGCCTCGGGCAATGTGGTCACCGAAGACCTGGTCTTCATGTTCGAGGCCATGGGCGTTTCGACCGGCGTAGACCTCGCCAGGCTGATGGCCGCGCGGGAGCCGCTGCGGGCCGGGCTGCCGCGCGAGGCGATTTACGGCATGACACCCGAGGCGGGTTTGCCCAAGGGTTTTGTGCAGGGAGCCGTCCATGCCTGACATGCCGGAAACCGGCACGCCACCGAACGGGTCCGCCAAGGCCCTGCCTTATGCCGGCCTGCGCGTCGTCGAATTCACCCACATGGTCATGGGGCCGACCTGCGGCATGCTGCTGGCCGACCTGGGGGCCGAGGTCATCAAGGTCGAGCCGATTGCCGGGGACAACACGCGCAAGCTGATCGGCTCGGGCGCGGGCTTTTTCCCGATGTTCAACCGCAACAAAAAAAGCCTTGCCGTGGACCTGCAGACGCCTGAGGGACGCGAGCTGGTGCTCAAGCTGGTCGCCACGGCCGACGTGGTCAGCGAAAACTTCAAGCCCGGCACCATGAAAAAGCTGGGCCTGGACTATGCCTCGCTCAGCAAGCTCAACGAGCGGCTCATCTACGTGAGCCACAAGGGTTTCCTGCCTGGCCCTTACGACCACCGCACGGCGCTCGATGAGGTGGTGCAGATGATGGGCGGCCTGGCCTATATGACGGGCCGCGCCGGCGACCCGCTGCGCGCCGGCAGCAGCGTCAACGACATCATGGGCGGCATGTTCGGCGCGATAGGCGCGATGGCGGCACTGGCCGCGCGCGAAAAAACCGGCAAGGGCCAGGAGGTGCAGGCCGCGCTGTTCGAGAACAACGTCTTTCTGGTGGCCCAGCACATGATGCAGTTCGCCGTGACCGGCCAGCCCGCCGCGCCCATGCCCAGCCGGATCTCGGCCTGGGCGGTCTACGACGTGTTCACGGTCAAGGACGGCGAACAGATCTTCCTGGCCGTGGTCAGCGACACGCAGTGGGCGGTTTTTTGCGAGGCCTTCGGCCTGCAGGAGCTGCGGGCCGACCCGCGGCTGCAAAGCAACAACGACCGCGTGCGCGCGCGCGACTGGCTGATGCCGCTGCTGCGCTCGCAGCTGGCAGGGCACAGTGCCGCCGAGCTTGGCGCGGTGTTCGAAAAACACGCGCTGCCGTTTGCGCCCATCACGCGGCCGCAAGACCTGTTCGAGGACCCGCACCTCAAGGCCACCGGCGGCCTGGCGCCCATCACGCTGGCCGACGGCGAGCGCGCGGGGCAAACCACTTCCACCGTGCTGCTGCCGCTCACGCTGGGCGGCGAACGGCCGGGCGTGCGCATGAACCCGCCGCGGCTGGGCGAACACACGCGGGAGCTGCTGCAGGAGCTTGGCTATTCAGGCGAGGCGATCGCAGCCTTGCAGGCCGGCGGCATCACGCGCTGAGCATTCCAGAACAAAACCACAGAACACCCACGGAGACAGACATGAACAACAAGCTGAAAGCGGTTTTGCTGGCCGCCGGCCTGGGCCTGGCCCAGCTCACGGCAGGGGCGCAAACCGCCTGGCCCGCCAAGACCATCCGCATCATCGTGCCCTTCCCGGCGGGCGGGCCGACCGACATCACGGCGCGCGTCCTGGGCCAGGCCATCGGCGAGTCGCTCAAGACGCCGGTGATTGTGGAAAACAAGGCGGGCGGCCACGGTTTCATTGGCGTGGGCGAGGCGGCCAAAGCACCGGCCGACGGCTACACCCTGATGATGGCCAGCATAGGCACCATGGCCATCAACCCCAGGCTGCACGAGAAGATTCCTTACGACGCCAACAAGGATTTCGCACCCGTGTCCCTGGTGGTGACCGTGCCTATCGTGGTGGTGGCCAATCCGCGGGTGCTGCCGGTGGCGACCTTGCCGGAACTCGTCGAGCGGCTCAAGGCCAACCCCGGCAAGATCAATTTTGCGTCGGCCGGCAACGGTGGCTCCTCACACCTGGTGCCGGAGTACTTCAAGTACCGCACAGGCACTTTCATGACGCACATTCCCTACAAGGGCTCGGGTCCCGCCATCGGCGACGTGGTGGCGGGCCAGGTGCAACTGATGTTTGACACCCTGCTGACCAGCACGCCCTTTGTGAAAAGCGGCAAGCTCAGGATGCTGGGCGTCACCACCGCGCAGCGCCTGCCGCAGTACCCCGATGTGCCTACGGTCGCGGAGGCGCTGAACATGAAGGATTTCGAGGCCTCGTCCTGGTATGCGCTCTATGCGCCCGCCGGCACGCCGCCCGACATCGTCAAGCGCCTGTCCGCCGAGGTGGACGCGGCGCTCAAGCAGCCGGCAGTGGCCAAACGCCTGACGGACCTGGGTGCCATACCCGCCGGAGGCACGCCGGAGAAACTGGCCGCGTTCCAGCGCCTTGAGCAGGACAAATGGGGCAAGGTGATCCAGCTTGCGCACGTCAAGCCGGACTGAACGGGCCCCTTGAGCGGCGGCACCGCCATACGACATCAACGGAGACACGCATGAACAAAAACCTGAAAACCATTTTTATCGCCGCGGGCCTGGGCCTGGCCCAGCTCACGGCGGGGGCGCAAACCGCCTGGCCCGAAAAGCCGGTGCGCATCATCGTGCCCTACGCGCCCGGCGGCACCACCGACTATGCGGCGCGGCAGATCGCGCAAAAACTCACCGAACAGACCAAACAGTCCTTTTATGTCGAAAACAAGGCCGGCGCCAGCGGCACCATAGGCACGGACCTGGTGGCCAAGGCCGCGCCCGACGGCTATACCCTGCTGACCAACGACACCACCTATGCGATGCTGCCTTCGCTGTTCAACAAGCTGCCCTGGGACCATGCCAACGGCCTGGTGCCGGTGACCACCATCGCGCTGACGCCGGTGGTGCTGGTGGTGGGCGTCAACTCGCCCTACAAGACGCTGGCCGAACTGCTGGCCTTCGCCCAGAAGAACCCGGGCAAACTCAATTTCGGCTCGGGCGGTCCGGGCAGCTCCACCCACCTGTCGGCCGAACTGCTCAAGAAGGAAGGCAAGTTCTTCATGACCCACATCCCCTACAAGGGCGCCGGCGAAGCCATGCTGGCGGTGGTGTCGGGCCAGGTCGACGTGCTGGTCACCGCCAGCCCCACGGCGATCCCGCAGGTCAAGGGCGGCAAGCTGCGCGCGCTGGCCGTCACCGGCGACAAGCGCCTGTCCAGCCTGCCCGATGTGCCCACCTTCCGGGAAGCGGGCCTGCGCGGTTACACGGTCACCAACTGGTTCGGCCTGGTAGCCCCCAAGAGTACGCCGCCCGAGCTGGTCGGCAAGCTGCAGGCAGAAGTCAAAAAAGCGCTGGCCGACCCGGCCCTGCGCGAACGCCTGGCGCAGCAGGGCGCGCAGCCCGGCGGCATGGCGCCGGCCGACTTTGCCGGTTTCATCAAGCAGGAAACCCTGATCTGGGGCACGGTCGCCAAACTCGCCGGCGTGAAGCCCGAATAAGGGCCGCGCAGCATGTGGAACCTGTCCTTCACGCCACCGCAAGTCATTGAAGCCCGGGTGCTGACCCGCCTGCCGGACAGCCTGCGCCAGCCCCGGCCCACAGCCTGGGTGGATGCCAACAAGCCCGGCCACGTCATGGACAGCTTTCTCGAGGGCCCGGCCTTCGACCGCGCCGGCAACCTGTACTTGGTCGACATTCCCTACGGCCGCATCTTGCGCGTGAGCCCCGAGCTGCAATGGACGCAAGTCGCGCAGTACGAGGGCTGGCCCAACGGCCTGGCGGTGCACCGCGACGGCAGCGTCTGGATCGCGGACTACCGGCGCGGCATCCTCAGGCTGGATCCGGCCACAGGCCGCGTGGACACGGTTCTGGGCCACCGCAACAGCGAGTCCTTCAAAGGGGTGAACGACCTTGCTTTCGACGCGCAAGGCCAGTGCTATTTCACCGACCAGGGGCAGACCGGCCTGCACGACCCCACGGGCCGCGTCTACCGGCTGCGCGAAAACGGCCAGCTCGACCTGCTGCTGGGAAACGCGCCCAGCCCCAACGGCCTCGCGCTGAGCGCTGACGGCAAGCTGCTGTTTGTCGCCGTGACGCGCGGCAACGCGGTGTGGCGCGCGCCGCTGCTGCCCGACGGCTCCATCTCCAAGATGGGCGCCTTCCAGACTTTCTTTGGCGCCAGCGGCCCCGACGGCATGGCGCTGGACGCTGAGGGCCGGCTGGTGGTCGCGCATGCCAGCCTGGGCGGCGCTTTTGTGCTCAATGCGCGCGGCGAAGTCACGCATTTCGTGCGCAGCCCCGTGGGCGCCACGGTCACCAATGTCGCCTTCCGGCCGGGCACACGCGAACTGCTCATGACGGAATCACAGACCGGCAGCGTGCTGACGGCGGAGCTGCCCGCGCCGGGCCAGCTTTTGTATTCACACGACACTCCGGAATGAGCAGCGGAATAAGCAGAGATTCTCTGTTGATTACTGACATTCATGCGCATAATGAAGGCGCATGGACAAACTCAAACAGCTGGAATCCTTTGTCTCGGTGGTGGCGCGCGGCAGCCTGACGGCGGCCGCCAAATCCGAAGGCGTGGCGCCGGCCATCATGGGCCGACGGCTGGACGCGCTGGAAGAGCGGCTGGGCGTGAAGCTGCTGGTGCGCACCACGCGGCGCATCGCGCTCACGCATGAAGGCAGCGCCTTCCTGGAAGACTGCCAGCGCCTGCTGGCCGACCTGGCCAATGCGGAGGCCAGCGTGTCGGCCGGCGGCGTCAAGGCCAGCGGGCATCTGCGCATCACCGCGCCGGCGGGCTTCGGGCGCCGGCACGTCGCGCCGCTGGTGACCCGCTTTCGCGAGCAGCATGCCGACGTGACGATCTCGCTGAACCTCAGCGACCGCGTGGTCGACCTGGCGGGCGAAGGCTTTGACTGCGCCGTGCGCGTGGGCGACCTGCCCGATTCCTCGCTGGTCAGCGTGCGCATGGCCGACAACCGGCGCCTGTGCGTGGCCACGCCGCGCTACCTGAAGACCCACGGCACGCCGCAGCACCCCAGCGAGCTGGCGCGTTTTGACTGCCTCACGCTGTCCAGCGACGCCTCGCAGACGCGGGGCTGGGCCTTCCAGGTGGGCGGCGAGCTGGTGCACCTCAAGCCGGGCGGGCCGCTCGACTGCTCCGACGGCCAGGTCCTGCACGACTGGTGCCTGGCCGACTGCGGCATTGCCTGGCGCAGCACCTGGGAGGTCGAATCGGAGATCGCCGCCGGGCGGCTGACGGCGGTGCTCGAAGACTTTGCCGCGCCACCCAACGGCATTTACGCCGTGTTCCCGCAGCGCAAACATTTGCCGCTGCGGGTGCGGCTGTGGGTAGACTTTCTCAAGCACCACTACAGCCAGCCCGAATTCTGGCGCAGCCCGGCGGCCACCGCCGCCGCCCTCAAGCCCTGACAAACCCCACAAGGAATAAAGGACCCCGCGATGACGCTCGAAGCCCTGCTGGCCTATGCCCACCTGCTGGCGATTCTCACCATGGTGGTTTTTCTCGCGAGCGAGGCGGCGCTGTGCCGCGTCGAATGGCTGAACGCCGCAGTGGTCGAGCGGCTGGGCAAGATAGACATGGTCTACGGTATCTCCGCGGGCCTGGTCCTGGCGACCGGCCTGGCGCGCGTGTTCCTGGGCAGCAAGGGCGCGGCCTGGTATGCGCACAACCCCCTGCTCTACTTAAAACTGGCGATGTTCCTGGTGATAGGGCTGATCTCCATCAAGCCGACGCTGATGTTTGTGCGCTGGCGGCGCGCGCTGCGCGCCAACGGCGCCCTGCCCGACGCGGTGGAGGTCAAAAAAGCACGCCGACTGGTGATGGTGCAGGCGCACATCCTGCCGTTTATCCCGCTGGTGGCGGTGTTCCTCGCGCGGGGCTTTGGCTAAAGAAGACCGCGCACCAGCCAGAAGGCGGTGCCCCACATCATCAGCGCCACCAGCAAGTCCATGGCGCGCCAGACGGCCGGTGAGTTGAGCCGGCGCCCCACGCACCACAGCGCCACACCCAGGCCGGTGAACCACAGCAGCGAACCGGTGATGGCGCCCAGGCCGAACACCGCGTTGTCGGGCTGCGCATAGGCCAGCGAGGCCGTGCCTATGACCACGGCCGTGTCCAGCCAGGCATGGGGATTGAGCCAGGACAGCGCCAGCGCCAGGCCCACCGCCTTGCGGCGCGAAATGATCTCGGCGGCGGCCGGCGCACCGTCAGCCGACCGCGGCGCCGGCTGCAAAAAACGGCGCATCGCCTGGGCGCCGTAGACCAGCAGCACCAGCGCGCCCGCGCCCGTCATCGCGCCCAGCAGCTTGTCGGACAGGCCGCCCAGCTGCGCCAGCCCCATCACCCCCAGGGCGATCAGCGCCACGTCGGTCAACACGCAGAGGGCGACCGTGAGCCACAGGTGCTGGCGCAGCAGGCCCATGCGTATGACGTGGGCGTTTTGCGGGCCTATGGCCATGATCAGCGAGAGGCTCAGGACCATACCGGTCAGGAAAGCGGGGGCGGCAAGCGGGTTCATACGGTTCTTCAAAGGTTCATGAGAGTCGGCTTGCACGCAGTGTCGGGCAAAGCCCATAATGCTTAAACAAAGTTAACTAAAACTCAGATTGATCAATTAATACTTGATTCAAACCCACCGATGCTCGACGCCCGACAACTCGATGCCCTGGCCGCCGTGATTGAGCACGGCAGCTTTGGCGAGGCCGCCAAAACCCTGAGCCTGACGCTGGCCGCCGTCTCGCTGCGCATCAAGTCGCTGGAAGGCGAGCTGGGCCAGCGCCTGCTGGTGCGGGGCAAGCAGGTGCGCGCCACGCCGGCCGGCCAGGCCTTGCTGGGCCATGTGCGGCAGTTGCGGCTGATGGAGTCCGACCTGCTGGCAGGCCTGCAGGGCGGCGGCAAGGCCGGGCGCCTGCAAAGCCTGAGCGTGGCGGTGAATGCCGATTCCCTGAGCAGCTGGTTTTTACCCGGTGTGGCGCCGGTGCTGCAGGGCCACGGCCTGCTGCTGGATGTGGTGGTGGACGACCAGGACCACACCCACGATGCGCTCAAGAGCGGCGACGTCACCGGCTGCGTGACCACACTGGCCCAAGCCATGCGCGGCTGCGTGGCCGAGCCCCTGGGCGTGATGCGCTACCGCTGCATGGGCTCGCCGGCGCTGGTTGCGCAATGGAGCGAGCCTGCGCTGGGAGGCAAGGCGCAGGGGCCTAACCGCCTGGCCCATCGCCTGCTGGCCAGCCCGGCCGTGATCTTCAACCGCAAGGACGCGCTGCAGGACACTTTCCTGGCCCAGCATTTCAAGCTCAAGGGCGCGCTCTACCCGCGCCACTTCGTGCCGGCCGTCGATGCCTTCGAGCTCGCGCTGGAGCTGGGCATGGGCTGGGGCATGGTGCCCGACATCCTGCTGGCGGCGCGCGCGCACCGCCCGCCGCTGCAGGAGGTGTTGCCGGGCTGCGCGGTCGACGTGCGGCTGTATTGGCAGCACTGGGCGCGCGAGCCGCTGGCGGCGCAGCGGCTGACGCAGGCCGTCAGGCAGGCGGCGAAGGAGCAGCTGCTGCAGGACTGAGGCCGGCAAAAAAAAGCCTGCCGGGTCGTCCCTGGCAGGCTGTTTGTGAGAAGCAGAGCGGCTTTATTTGCTCAGGCACTCTTTCATGAAAGCCTTGCGTTCGTCGCCCTTTTTGCCCTTGGCATCGACGTTGCAGCTTTTCATCTTGTCTTGCTGCGTGGCCTTCTTGGCGCTCAGGCATTCCTTCATGAAGGCCTTGCGTTCGTCGCCCTTCTTGCCCTCGGCATCCTTGTTGCAAGTGCCCATCTTGGTTTGCTGCGCGGTCTTGGCGGGAGCGTCCTGGGCATGCGCCACCGGAGACAGGATCATGGTGGCGGCAAAAGCGAAGGCGGTCAGGGATAACAGCTTTTTCATGGTGGCTCCAATGGGTTGGGAATCGGGATTGAGTTCCGGCTGGAATTCCAACACATAACGCCGGGCCAGGCAAATTCGATGACCGGGCATGCGCGCGCGCCGGGCGGCGCATGGCTTAACCGTAAAATCAGCCCATGCTCTCGATTAAAAAAGACCTGCTCGCGGCCCTGGCCGCGGGCCTGGAAGAACTTTCCCCCGGCGCGGGCGACAAAGCCGCGTTTGAATCCCCCAAGGTGGCGGCCCACGGTGACTTCGCTTGCACGGCCGCGATGCAGCTGGCCAAGCCGCTCAAGCTCAATCCGCGCCAGCTCGCCGAAAACCTGCGCGCCATTTTGCTCAAGGCCCCGGCCTTCGAGCGCTGGGTGGACGCCATCGAGATCGCCGGCCCCGGCTTCATCAACATCCGCCTCAAGCCCGCCGCCAAGCAGGAAACCGTGCGCGAGGTGCTGCAGGCCGGCGCCGCCTACGGCACGCAAGCGGCAGGCAGCGGGCAGCGCATGATCGTTGAATTCGTTTCAGCCAACCCGACCGGGCCGCTGCATGTGGGCCACGGCCGGCAGGCCGCGCTGGGAGACGCGATCTGCAACCTGTTCGCCACTCAAGGCGCGCAGGTCTGGCGCGAGTTCTATTACAACGACGCGGGCGTGCAGATCCAGACCCTGGCCGCCAGCACGCAGGCGCGCGCCAAGGGCCTCAAGCCCGGTGATGCCGGCTGGCCCGAATCAGCCTACAACGGCGACTACATCGCCGACATCGCGGCCGACTTCCTGGCGAAAAAAACCGTCAAGTCGGACGACCGCGAGTTCACCGCCTCCGGCGACGTGGACGACATGGACTCGATACGCCAGTTCGCCGTGGCCTACCTGCGCCACGAGCAGGACCTGGACCTCAAGGCCTTCTCGGTCAAGTTCGACAACTATTACCTCGAGTCCAGCCTGTACAGCTCGGGCCGCGTCGACGCCACGGTGGCGAAACTGAAAAACGCCGGCAAGACCTATGAACAGGACGGCGCGCTGTGGCTGAAGTCGACCGATTACGGCGACGACAAAGACCGCGTGATGAAAAAGAGCGACGGCAGCTACACCTACTTCGTGCCCGACGTGGCCTACCACCTGGCCAAGTGGGAGCGCGGCTTCGGCAAGGCAATCAACATCCAGGGCATGGACCACCACGGCACCATCGCCCGCGTGCGCGCGGGGCTGCAGGCCGCCGGCGAGGGCATTCCCCAAGGCTACCCCGACTACGTGCTGCACACCATGGTGCGCGTCATGCGCAACGGCGAGGAGGTCAAGATCTCCAAGCGCGCCGGCAGCTACGTCACGCTGCGCGACCTGATCGAATGGACCAGCGCCGATGCCGTGCGTTTCTTTTTGCTCAGCCGCAAGCCGGACACCGAGTACATCTTCGACATCGACCTGGCGCTGGCCAAGAACAACGAGAACCCGGTGTACTACGTGCAGTACGCGCACGCGCGCATCTGCTCCATCCTCACCACCTGGGCCGAGCAGGGCGGCGACGAAGCCAGCCTGAAGTCGGCCGACCTCTCGGCGCTGGACAGCCCGCAGGCCCAGGCGCTGATGCTGCTGCTGGCCAAATACCCCGAAATGCTGGCCAATGCGGCCGCCGGCCTGGCACCGCACGACGTGGCGTTTTACCTGCGCGAGCTGGCCGCCTGCTACCACAGCTATTACGATGCCGAGCGCATCCTGGTCGATGACGAGGCCGTCAAGCGCGCCCGGCTGGCACTGGTCGCCGCGACCGCGCAGGTGTTGCACAATGGCCTGGCGGTGCTGGGCGTGAGCGCCCCGCGCAAGATGTAAGAACGCCGGTAGCAACCGGATTTTCAGGACAAGGCAATGAACGTGGGCAAGGGTATGAATACACAACGAGGCGGGACGCTGCTGGGTTTGATCATTGGCGCGCTGATAGGCCTGGGCGCCGCGCTGGCCGTGGCGGTCTACATCACCAAGGTGCCCGTGCCTTTCATGAACAAGAGCCAGGCGCGCAATCCCGACAGCGACGCCGCGGAAGCCAAGAAGAACAAGGACTGGAACCCGAACGCGCCGCTGGCCGGCAAGAACCAGCCCAAGCCGCCGCCAGGCGCGGCCAACCCTGAAGTGCCCGGTGTTGCCGTTCCCGACCCCGCCGCGCCCAAGGCCGCCGCCTCGGCGCCCGCCAAAACCGCCGCCGCCAAGCCCGCCCCCGCGGCCGACCCGCTGGGCGACCTGGCCAAGGCCAAGGTCGAAGGCCTGTCGTCCGGCCCCAGCGTCGACCCTTTCAGCTACTTCATCCAGGCCGGCGCCTTCCGCACGCCTGAAGACGCCGAGCAGCAGCGCGCCAAACTGCTGTTGCTGGGCATGCAGGCCAAGGTCACCGAGCGCGAACAGGCCGGCCGCACCGTGTACCGCGTGCGCCTCGGGCCTTTCGACAAAAAGGAAGATGCCGACAAAGCCAAGGAGCGGCTGGACAACAATTCCATTGAAACGGCGCTGGTCCGCGTGCAGCGCTGACCCCCCGCGCTGCCGATAAGCTGAACTTTTCACGGGGCCGGTGTACAAACCCCTGTGCCCCGCACCACGAGGCCGCCGTCCGCAGGGGCGGCTTACCCACCATTTCTGTCATACCAGGAGAAGAATCTGATGCAACGCCGTGAGTTTTCGTTTTCAGCCGCCTCGGCGGCCGTCGCCAGCCTGGGCGGCATCGCCCTTCCCACGCTGGCGCAAGCCCAGGCCAAGGCCCCCAAGGATGGCGCCGACTACGTGACGCTGGACAAGCCGGCGCCCACCGAGGTTCCCGCGGGCCAGGTCGAGGTGGTGGAGTTCTTCTGGTACAGCTGCCCGCATTGCAATGCCTTTGAGCCGACGCTCGAGGCCTGGATGAAGCAGGCGCCCAAGGACGTGACGGTGCGGCGCGTGCCGGTCGCCTTCCGCCCCGATTTCGAGCCCCAGCAGCGCCTTTTTTATGTGCTCGAGGCCATGGGCAAGGTCGAGGAACTCCACAAAAAGGTGTTTTACGCGATCCACGTGGAAAAGTTCGCGCTCAACACCGCCGACTCCATCGCCGCCTGGGCCGAAAAACAAGGCCTGGACAAGGCCAAGTTCATCGAGATGTACAACTCCTTCACGGTCACCACCAAGGCCCGCAAGGCCACCCAGCTGCAGGACATCTACAAGGTTGACGGTGTACCGGCGCTGGGCATTGCGGGGCGTTACTACACCTCGGCCACCCTGGCCCAAAGCATGGTCCGCGCGCTGCAAGTCACCGACTACCTGATCGCGCAGTCGCGCGGCAAGAAATAAACCTTCCGTCCAGGGCCGCAACGGCCCACGCCAAAAACCCGCCTCGTTCCAGGCGGGTTTTTTTATGCCCCTAATATTCACCCGTGCAAGCCATTCCCACAGCTTGCATGGCTACAATGGCCCAACCCAAAGCAGCAAGATTCGTGCCTTATGAAACACCCCCTTTATTCCCTCGTCCTGCCGGCCGCTTTGGCGCTGGGGGCGGCGTTTCCGGCCTGGGCCGAAAAAGCCGACCGGGACAAGCCCATGAACGCGGAGGCCGATGCCCTGCGTTATGACGACCTGAAGCAGACCAGCGTGTTCACCGGCAACGTGGTGATTACCAAGGGCACCACCATCGTGCGCGGCGCGCGGGTCGACGTGAGCCAGGACCCCGAGGGCTACCAGCAGGCGATCGCCATCGCGGCGCCCGGCAAGCTGGCTTTCTACCGCAAGAAACGCGACGGCGTGGACGAATACATCGAAGGCGAGGGCGAACGCATCGAATACGACAGCCGCGCCGACCTCGTCAAATTCATCAAGCGCGCCGTGGTGCGCCGCTACAACGGCGCCACCTTGGTGGATGAAACCACGGGCGCCATGATCGTCTACGACAACAACACCGACGTCTTCACCGTGGACGGCGGCGCGCAGAACAGCACCGCCGCCAACCCAAGCGGGCGCATACGCGCCATGCTGTCGCCGCGCGCCGCCGCGTCAGCCCCGGGCGCCGCGCCCGCCCCCGCAGCCCCGCCCGCTGCCTTGCGCCCCAGCACCACGCTGGGCAGTGAAAAGAAATAGAAAGAACCTGCACAGATGGATGTGGTGACTGACACTTCGGCGGCCAAGGCCGCAACCCCCAGCCGCCTGGTGGCGCAGGGGCTGCAAAAATCCTACGGCAGCCGCAAGGTTGTGCAGGACGTTTCGGTGGCCGTGCAAAAAGGCGAGGTCGTGGGCCTGCTGGGCCCCAACGGCGCCGGCAAAACGACCTCCTTCTACATGATCGTGGGCCTGGTGCGCGCCGATGCCGGCGAGATTTCCATCGACGGCCAGTCGGTCGAGCACATGCCCATCCACCTGCGCGCCCGCCTGGGCTTGAGCTACCTGCCGCAGGAAGCCTCGATTTTCCGCAAGCTCACGGTGGAAGAGAACGTGCGCGCCGTGCTGGAGCTGCAGCTGGACGCGAACGGCAAGCCGCTGGGCCGCGCCGACACCGAGTCGCGGCTCGATGCCCTGCTGCAGGACTTGCGGGTGGACCATTTGCGCAATTCGCCGGCGCCGGCGCTGTCGGGCGGCGAGCGCCGCCGCGTCGAGATCGCCCGCGCCCTGGCGACCCAGCCGCGCTTCATCCTGCTTGACGAACCCTTCGCCGGCATAGACCCCATCGCCGTGATCGAGATCCAGCGCATCATCGGCTTCCTGAAGTCGCGCGGCATCGGTGTGCTGATCACCGACCACAATGTGCGCGAGACGCTGGGCATCTGCGACCACGCCTACATCATCAGCGACGGCCATGTGCTGGCCCAGGGCACACCGTCCGAGATCGTGAACAACGCCGATGTGCGCCGCGTCTATCTGGGCGAGCACTTCAAAATGTAAAGATGGCTCCCCCCCGTTGTCGCTCACTTCGTGTAGCGCCCTCCCCCCTCGAGGGGGCGGCGCCTGCGGCCTGGCAAAGCCAGATCCGCGGCCCCCGCTCGAACGCTTTCCGCTCTCCTGTCAGAAACCCTTGAGATGAAACAAGGTCTCTCGCTACGTGTCTCGCAGCATCTTGCGCTGACGCCCCAGCTGCAGCAGTCGATACGCCTGCTGCAGCTGTCCACGCTCGAGTTGAGCCAGGAAGTCGAGCAGATGCTCGACGAAAACCCGTTTCTCGAGGTGTCGGACGAAACCGCGGTGCGCGAGGAGTTCGGCCTGGAGCATGTCAACACGCCGGTCAGCCAGGACAGCCGCGAGTTTGAATCCGCCGCCGATGCAACGGCCGGCGGCGCGGAAGACGCGGGCCTTTCGACGGCCGGCGAAGCCGAGGTCAGCGCGGAACCCAAGCTCGAGGAAAGCTGGGAAGGCGACGGCACGGTGGAGACCGCGCCCGACGACAGCGAATGGGGCAGCGACGCGCCGCCGCGCAAGAACAACAACGAGGAAAGCGAGGCCGAGGCCTCGGACCTCACGGGCGGCCATGAGTCGCTGCAAGACCATTTGCACCGCCAGTCGCTGGGCCTGCGCCTGTCCGAGGAAGACCGCGCGGCCCTGCATTTCCTGATCGAGTCGCTCAACGATGACGGCTACCTCGAAGACAGCCTGGCCTCGCTCGCCGTCGGCCTGGCCGGCGGCGACATGGAACAGGCCGAGGAGCTCGAGCAGCGTTTTGCCATGGCGCTCAAGCTGCTGCACCACATGGAGCCGGCCGGGGTGGGCGCGCGCAACCTGGCCGAGTGCCTGGGCCTGCAGTTGCTCGACTGCAAGGACTGTGAGGAGACCCGCGCCGCCATCGCCGTGTGCAAGCATCCGATGGAGCTGCTGGCCAAACGCGACGTCAAGCGCTTGTCCTACCTGTGCGGGTTCACCGAGGCGGCCATCAAGGGCGCGATCGCCGTGATAGGCCGGCTCGATCCCAAACCCGGGCGCCGCTTCGTGAACGTGGAACGCAACCTCATCGTGCCTGACGTCATCGTCGTGAAGTCGGGCCGGGGCTTCAAGGTCACGCTCAACGGCGACGTGATGCCGCGCCTGCGCGTGCACGACATCTACGCCAACGCCCTCAAGCAGCACAAGGGCCAGGACGGCCAGGCGCTGCAGCAGCGCCTGCAGGAGGCGCGCTGGTTCATCAAGAACATCCAGCAGCGCTTTGACACCATATTGCGCGTGAGCAGCGCCATCGTCGAGCGGCAAAAGAGTTTCTTCACGCACGGCGAACTCGCGATGCGCCCGCTGGTGCTGCGCGAAATCGCCGACGAACTGGGTCTGCACGAATCCACGATTTCACGCGTGACCACCGCCAAGTACATGGGCACGCCCTTCGGCACCTTTGAGCTGAAGTATTTCTTCGGCTCCGCGCTGGGCACCGAGACCGGCGGCAACGCCTCGAGCACGGCGGTGCGCGCGCTGATCAAGCAGTTTGTCTCCTCCGAGAGCGCGAAAAAACCGCTCAGCGACAACCAGATTTCTGAAATGCTCAAGGAGCAGGGCATCGAATGCGCGCGCCGCACCGTGGCCAAGTACCGCGAGGCCCTGCGCATAGCGCCCGCCAACCTGCGCAAGTCTCTCTAAGTCTCTTCATGAACCAACTCCAGTTATTTTTACCGTGCGCCGCGGGTGTCGAAGCACTGCTTGCCAGCGAAGTGCAGCGCATCACCGGCATCCAGGGCAAGGCCTGGCGCGCCGGCGTGCAATTGCAGGCTTCCTGGCGCGACGCGCTGCAGCTCAACCTGCACAGCCGCCTGGCGCAGCGCGTGCTCATCGAGCTGCAGCACAACCAGTACCGCGGCGAGCAAGACCTCTACAACGCCGCCGCCAACGTGGCCTGGGAGATCTGGTTCACGCCCAAGCAGACCTTCAAGGTCGAGATCACCGCCCAGCACAGCCCGCTGACCAGCCTGAACTTCGCGGCGCTGAAGATCAAGGACGCGATCGCCGACCGTTTTCGCGCCAAGTTCGACGACGTGCGGCCCAGCGTCGACACGCGCTGGCCCGACGTGCGTGTCTACGTGCACCTGACGACGGACACCGTCACGATTTACATCGACACCTCGGGCGAGCCCCTCTTCAAACGCGGCTGGCGCGAGGACAAGGGCGACGCGCCGCTGAAGGAAACCCTGGCCGCCGCGATGATCGCCGCCAGCGGCTGGGACCAGCTGTGCAAAACCGGCGTGCCGCTCTACGACCCCTGTTGCGGCTCGGGCACCATCGCCATCGAGGCGGCGCAGATCGCCTGCAACATCGCGCCCGGTATCAACCGGCGCTTTGCCTTCCAGAAGTATTTGCCCTTCCAGGGCCATGTGTGGGACGGCCTGCTGGACCAGGCCGAAGCCGCCATCACCGAGCCCACTGCGCCGGTGTTCGGCAGCGACGTGTCTTTTCGCATGGTCGACTTCGCCGAGCGCAATGCCGAGCGTGCCGGCGTGGCCAATGCGGTGGAGTTCCGCGGCGGCGACGCGCTGCAGCGCATGCCGCCCGCGCCTTCGGGCGTGATGCTGGTGAACCCGCCTTATGGCGAGCGCATCGACGTTGCCGGTGTGGCCGGCATCACCGGCGTGCAGGGCCGCGACCAGCGCCGCCAGCAAGGACATGCCGAAGGGCGCGTGCAGCACGACCACCGCAACCAGCCCATCGACGAGTTCGGCCAGCCTTTGAGGCCCGACAGCGGCGACACGCGTGAAGAGCCCGCCTTCGAGACCTCGCGCGACCGCTCGGCCAACCCGGGCCGCGAACAGGCGCAAAACGCCTGGGGCGAGGAAGCCGACGACTTCTTCCCGCAGCTGGCCGCGCACTGGAAGAAAAATTACGCGGGCTGGACGGCCCACGTACTCACGCCCGACCTCAAGCTGCCCGGCAAGATGCGCCTGAAGGAATCGCGTCGCGTGCCCATGTGGAACGGCCCGATCGAATGCCGGCTGTTTCGCTTCGACATGGTGGCCGGCTCCGCTCGCGGCAAGCCGGGCGCGGCGCGCGAGCCGGGCGCGGCGCGCGAGCCGGCGCCGTGACCGCGCAGGCGCGCCAGCCCGTGGTGCTGGACACCAACATCGTCCTGGACCTGTTTGTCTTCAACGATGCGGTCGCGCAGCCGCTGAAGCAGGCACTGCAAGCCGGCGAGCTCGACTGGCTGGCCACTGAGCCCATGCGCGATGAACTGGCGCGCGTACTGGCCTATCCGCAGATCGCGCCGCGCCTGGCGTTTTACCAATTGAGCGCCGACGACGTGCTCGCGGCCTTTGATCGGCATGCCCGGCTGCTGGAAGTAGCGCCCAAGGCCGGCGTCACCTGCAGCGATGCCGACGACCAGAAATTCATAGACCTGGCGGTGACGGCCAAAGCCCTGTTGTTAAGCAAGGACCAGGACGTGCTCTCCATGGCCAAACGGCTAGGCAGCCTCGGCGTCAGGGCGCAGAGCGCCATGCAGCCCTAGCGGTAGGCGGGCAGACCTGTTCAGGCCGCCGCGACGCCGGCGCCCGAGGCCATGGCGCCATCGGGCCCCGCCGGCGCCTGCATGGCCGCGCCATTGGCGCGAAAGCTGTGCGCGCTGGCCAGCGGCCAGTAGTAGCTGAACACGGTGTTCTGTTTTTCCAGCGAACCCAGCAGCGCGCCGGGCTCCACCTGCATGATGAGGTTGCTGAGCAGACGCACCTCGGTGTCGGTCAGGCGCCGCACGATGTGGTGGGCGTTGACCTCGCGCGGATGGCACAGGCCCGCGGCCTGCACCAGCTCCTGCAGCGCATGCAGCGTGCTGCGGTGGAAGTTGCGCACGCGCTCGGCCTTGTCGGGCACCACCAGGGCTTGCTGGCGCACCGGGTCTTGCGTGGTGACGCCGGTCGGGCATTTGCCGGTGTGGCAGCTCTGCGCCTGGATGCAGCCCAGCGCCATCATGAAGCCGCGCCCGGCGTTGCACCAGTCGGCGCCCAGCGCCATCAGCCGCACCATGTCGAAGGCGCTGACGACCTTGCCGGCCGCGCCTATGGAGATGCGGCTGCGCAGGTTCACGCCTATCAGCGTGTTGTGCACCAGCAGCAGACCTTCCTGCAGCGGCGCGCCCACATGGTCGGTGAATTCCACCGGCGCGGCGCCGGTGCCGCCCTCGGCGCCGTCCACCACGATGAAGTCCGGCGTGATGCCGGTCTCCAGCATGGCCTTGACGATGGCGAACCACTCCCAGGGGTGGCCTATGCAGAACTTGAAGCCCGTCGGCTTGCCGCCCGAGAGCTTTCGCAGCCTGGCGATGAAATGCATCATCTCCACCGGCGTGGAAAACGCGCTGTGGCTGGAGGGCGAGATGCAGTCCTTGCCCTGCGGCACGCCGCGCGCGGCGGCGATCTCCGCGGTGACCTTGGGGCCGGGCAGTATGCCGCCATGGCCGGGCTTGGCACCCTGGCTCATCTTGAGCTCGACCAGCTTGACCTGCGGGTCGCGCGCGTTGGCGGCGAAACGCTCCTCGCTGAAGCTGCCGTCCTCGTTGCGGCAGCCGAAGTAGCCCGAGCCGATTTCCCAGATCAGGTCGCCGCCGTGCAGCCGGTGGTGCTGCGAGATCGAACCCTCGCCGGTGTCGTGCGCGAAGCCGCCCAGCTTGGCGCCCTTGTTGAGCGCCATGATGGCGTTGGCCGACAGCGAGCCGAAGCTCAGCGCCGAGATGTTGAAGACGCTGGCATGGTAGGGCTGGGTGCAGGGCTCGACCGAGGGCGAGGGGTGCTCGGGCGAGCCGCCTATCCAGACGCGGAAGTCGTGCGAGGCCAGTTTGGTCGGCGACATCGAATGGTTGACCCATTCATAACCCTGCGCGCCCACGTCGAGCTGCGTGCCGAAGGGCCGGTTGTCGGGCTCGCCCTTGGCGCGCTGGTAGACCAGCGAGCGCTGGGCGCGCGAAAACGGCGTGGCCTCGCTGTCGCTTTCAATGAAGTACTGGCGCATCTCGGGCCGTATGAACTCGAACAGAAAGCGCATATGGCCTATGACCGGGTAGTTGCGCAACACCGCGTGCCGGGTTTGCCGCAGGTCGTGCACGCCCACGCCAACCAGCGCAATGCAGGCCAGCAGGGCCAGCAGGGTCAGCCGGCCCACGCCGAAGAGCACCAGGCTGAACAGCGCCAGCAGCACGCCCAGCGCGCACAAGGCCATGAAGGTGTAACGAACCGGGAACCGGGCATCCAGACGCTGGAGGAACATGGTGGCGCTTCCGTGGGGGAGGGGCAGAATAACCGCGACGCGGCAGATACACTTTGCATCATAAGAGCCTCGCGTGAGGCTCAGGACTGTTTTTCATGAAGCCCACCCCCAAATCCGCCCCACCTTCAACGCGCTCGCCCGAGCCGGCTTTCCTCGAAGCCGAGGACTTTGACGCGCTCGACGCCATCCTCGACGACTTGCGCACCCGCTACGACGAGACGCCGCAGTGGGAGTTTTGCGAAGGTTTTATGGCCGCCGTGATCTGCTCGCGCCGGCCCATCGCCGCCGACGAATACCTGCCCGTGCTGCTGGCCGTGCCCGCCGAGGGCGAAGCGCCGGACCCGGAAGGCGGCTCCTTCGCGGACGAAGGCCAACGTGAGCGCTTCCTCACACTGTGGAACCGGCGCTGGCAGGAAGTTGCCGTCGCGCTGGATTCGGAAGTCGACTCGCTGGAAGACGACAACTGCTACCACCCCGAGGTGATGGACATACGCGGCGCCGTGGCCGAAATGGCGCCCGAGGAACGCGCCGCCTTCAAGGGCGAGGACCTGCCGGCCTTTGCCCAGGTCTGGGCGCTGGGTTTTATGTTCGCGGTCGAAAGCTGGCCCGACGAATGGATGGCGCCGCGCGACAAGGACGCCGCCAAATGGCTGGACGGCGCGCTGCAGGCCGTGGTGGCCATGACCGAGGACGACACGGCCGCGCCCGAGGTTTCACCGCTGAGCGAAGACGGCGCGCCCAGCACCAGCATCGCCCGGCTCAATGCTTTTGGCGAGGCCATCTGGGCGGTGTACGACCTGCGCGAGCTGTGGAAGACGCTGGGGCCCAAAGTGGAGACGGTGCGCGCCCAGGCCACGCCAGGGCGCAATGACCTCTGCTACTGCGGCAGCGGGAAAAAATACAAGAAGTGCCACGGCGCGGGCTGAAGCTTTTCCGCCGCGGTCAAGGCTCCAGCGACAGCAGCAGCTTCTCCACAATCGCATGCGCATAGCGGCTTGCCACTTCCTCGACAAAGCGCGGGAAGTCCACATGCGCGCTGTCGTCCGCGCGGTCCGAGATGGTGCGCACCGCGGCGAAGGGCACACCGTAGTCGTGGCAGACCTGCGCCACGGCCGCGCCCTCCATCTCGACCGCGAGCACCTCGTGGCCCGCGCCCGTGAGCGCGGCATGCAGGCCGCGCGACTCGCTGGCGCCTGAGACAAAACGGTCGCCGCTGGCGATCAGCCCGAGGTGCGCGCGCGCGCCCGCAAAGGCCGCGCCGGCTCCGCCAATGCCGCCATCACCCAATGCCGCCGACGCCGCCTTGAACAGCAAGGCCGTGAGCGCCGCGTCGCCCTCGAAGCGGCTGCGGCCGTACAGCGGCACCTCGTAGCGCGGAAACAGCGGCGAAGCATCGAGGTCGTGCTGCACAAAATCGCTGGCCACCACGACGTCGCCCACATTCACGCCCGCGCCCAGGCCGCCGGCCACGCCGGTGAACACCATGCGGCGCACGCCGAAGCGCTCGATCAGCGCGGTCGCCGTGGTGGCGGCCGCCACCTTGCCGATTTTCGACAAGGCCAGCACCACGGGCCGGCCGTGCAGCTCGCCCAGCCAGAAGTCGCGGCCGGCGTGCGCCACCTTCTGCGGCCGGTGCAGCAGCTCCATGAGGCCTTGCTGCTCCTGCAGCAGGGCACTGAGGATGGCGACGGGGGTGGGGGAGGCGGAGCGATTCGGCATGGCAGGATTGTGCCCACAAAGCCGTACAGGCGCGTACGGGCGCAAAAAAGGGCGACTCACGCCGCCCTCTAGAAAACCTTTGCAGGCTCTAAAAAAAGTTTGCCAGTTGGCTACTTCTTGTAGCTCCGGCCTAACAAGCCCTGCAAGCAGGGCAGTTGTAAGCCTTCGCTGCAAGAAATGAAGCAAGGCTTCATTTCTTGTCCCGCAGCTCGCGCCGCAGAATCTTGCCGACCGGTGTCTTGGGCAGCTCGGTGCGGAACTCCACCACCTTGGGCTGCTTGTAGCCGGTCAGGTTGGTCTTGCAGTATTCGCGCACCTGGGCTTCGGTGAGGTCCGGGTTTTTCTTGACGATCACCAGCTTGACGGCTTCGCCGGACTTGTCGTCGGCCACGCCCACGCAGGCGCATTCCATCACGCCGGCCAGCTTGGCCACCACGTCCTCGATCTCGTTCGGGTAGACGTTGAAGCCGCTCACCAGGATCATGTCCTTCTTGCGGTCGACGATCCTGAAGAAGCCGTTTTCATCAAGCACGCCAATGTCGCCCGACTTGAAGTAGCCGTCCGGCGTCATGACCTTGGCGGTTTCGTCGGGGCGCTGCCAGTAGCCGGCCATGACCTGCGGGCCCTTGATGGCGATCTCGCCGGGCTGGCCCTGCGGCACTTCGTTGCCGTCGTCGTCGAGCAGCTTGAAGTAGGTGCCTGGAATCGGCACGCCTATGGTGCCGGTGAAGGCCTTGCTGTTGGTCGGGTTGCAGCTGGCCGAGGGCGAGGTCTCGGACAGGCCGTAGCCCTCGCAGACCGGGCAGCCGGTTTTTTCGAGCCAGAGCTTGGCCACCGCGCTTTGCACGGCCATGCCGCCGCCCAGCGAAATCTTCAGGTGCGACCAGTCCACCGTGTTGAAGTCAGGGTGGTTGGCCAGGCCGTTGAACAGCGTGTTGACGGCCGGGAAGCTGTTGACCTTGTGTTTGGAGAGTTCCTTGAGCACCGCGGGCAAGTCGCGCGGGTTGGGGATCAGGATGTTCTTGCCGCCGGTGCGCATGCCCAGCATCATGTTCACGGTGAAGGCGAAGATGTGGTACAGCGGCAGCGCGCAGACGTAAGTGGGCTGGTGGCCCGGCTGCATGCTGGCCATGGCCGGGCCGTTCCAGGCCTCGGACTGCAGCACGTTGGCGATCACATTGCGGTGCAGCAGCACCGCGCCCTTGGACACGCCGGTGGTGCCGCCGGTGTACTGCAGCACGGCCACGTCGTCGGGCTTGATGTCGGGGCGCTTGAGCGTCAGGCGCGTGCCTTGCGCCACGGCGTCGTTGAAGCGCACGGCGGACGGCAGGTTGAAGGCCGGCACCATCTTCTTGACGTTGCGCACCACGTAGTTGACCAGCGCGCCCTTGAGCATGCCGAGCTGGTCGCCCATGGCGCACAGCACCACGTGCTTGACCGGGGTGGCGGCAATGCACTGCTCCAGCGTATTGGCGAAGTTCTCGATGATGACGATGGCCTTGGAGCCCGAATCCTTGAGCTGGTGCTCGAGTTCGCGCGGGGTGTACAGCGGGTTGACGTTGACCACCACATAACCCGCGCGCAGGATGGCCGCCACGGCCACCGGGTATTGCGGCACATTGGGCATCATGATGGCGACGCGGTCGCCTTTGGCCAGGCCCAGGCTTTGCAGGTAGGCGCCGAAGGCCTGCGAGAGGCTGTCGGTCTGGCCGAAGGTGACGTCCTTGCCCATGAAGCTGTAAGCGACGCGGCTGCCGTGCTTTTTGAAGCTTTCCTCCATCAAGGCCACCAGCGACGGGTACTGCGACGCGTCGATGTCGGTGGGAACGCCCGGCGGGTAGGCCTTGAGCCACGGGCGGTCAATGGTCGCTGCATTCATGTTTGTCTTCTCCATTACGTTTTGCTTACAGCCATGGATTCTCACGGCCTGCCCTCTTCGTGGCTATTGCGTTTTCCCTAGGAAACCCGGGAAATCAGAAGGGAAGCCCCTCTAAAGTGAAAGGGCCCGCGGCACCCGGCCGCGGAAAAGCCCCGGCAATGCGCGTCTACTCGACAGCCTTGCCCATGTCTTCGATCACCTTTTTGGCGTCGCCGAACACCATCATGGTTTTGTCCATGTAGAACAGTTCGTTGTCCAGGCCCGCGTAGCCGGCCGCCATGGAGCGCTTGTTGACGATGACCGTCTTGGCCTTGTAGGCCTCCAGGATGGGCATGCCGTAGATGGGGCTGCCCTTGACGTGCGCGGCGGGGTTCACCACGTCGTTGGCGCCCAGGATGATGGCCACGTCGGCCTGGCCGAACTCGGCGTTGATGTCTTCCATTTCATGCACCTGGTCGTAGGGCACTTCAGCCTCGGCCAGCAGCACGTTCATGTGGCCCGGCATGCGGCCGGCCACCGGATGGATGGCGTACTTGACGTTGACGCCCTTGTCGATGAGTTTTTGCGCCAGTTCCTTGACCGAGTGCTGCGCGCGCGCCACCGCCAGGCCGTAGCCCGGCACGATGATGACGGTTTCGGCATTGCCCAGGATGAAGGCGGCGTCGTCGGCAGAGCCCGACTTGACGGGACGCTGCTCCTTGGCACCCGCGGCGGCCGCGCCGGCCTCGCCGCCGAAGCCGCCCAGGATCACATTGAAGAAGGAGCGGTTCATCGCCTTGCACATGATGTACGAGAGGATGGCGCCGGAGGAGCCGACCAGCGAGCCGGCGATGATCAGCATGGAGTTGTTCAGCGAAAAACCGATACCGGCCGCGGCCCAGCCCGAGTAGCTGTTGAGCATGGACACCACCACCGGCATGTCGGCGCCGCCGATAGGGATGATGATGAGCACGCCCATCACGAAGCTCAGCGCCAGCATCGCGAAAAACGCGGGCCAGCTGCCCGTGAACATGAACACCAGCCCCAGGCCTATGGTCAGCAGGCCCAGCACCAGGTTCAGCTTGTGCTGGCCGGCGAACTGCACCGGCGCACCCTGGAACAGGCGGAACTTGTAAGTGCCGGACAGTTTGCCGAAGGCGATCACCGAGCCGCTGAAGGTGATGGCGCCGATGGCGGCGCCCAGGAACAGCTCCAGCCGGTTGCCGGTGGGGATGGGGCTGCCTTTGGCCGCGATGCCAAAGGCATAGGGCTCGGCCACGGCGGCCACGGCGATAAAGACCGCGGCCAGACCGATCATGCTGTGGAAAAAGGCCACCAGCTCGGGCATCTTGGTCATTTCGACCGTCTTGGCGCGCCAGGCGCCGTAGCCCCCGCCGACCACCAGGCCCAGCAGGACATAGCCCATGCCCAGAGCCTTGCCACCCGAGATTTCGACGATCAGCGCGGCCGTGGTCAGCGCGGCAATGGCCATGCCCACCATGCCGAACAAGTTGCCGCGAATCGAGCTGGTGGGGTGCGACAGGCCCTTGAGCGCCTGAATAAAACAAACGGAAGCCACCAGGTACAGCAGCGTGACGAGGTTCATGCTCATTTGGCGGCTCCTTCAGCGGGCGCGGCGGCTTTCTTTTCTTTCTTGCGGAACATCTCCAGCATGCGGCGCGTCACCAAAAATCCGCCGAAGATGTTGACGGCCGCCAGCGCCACGGCCAGCACACCCATGGTCTTGCCCAGCGGCGTTTCGGTCAGTGCGGCCGCGAGCATGGCGCCCACGATCACGATGGCCGAAATCGCGTTGGTCACCGCCATCAGCGGCGTGTGCAGGGCCGGCGTGACGGTCCACACCACGTGGTAACCCACATAGATGGCCAGTACAAAAATAATCAGGTTGATGATGGTGGGTGAAACTGCTTCCATGATCGCCTATTGAGAAGTTGATGAAGTAACGCGGGGAGTGGCAAAGGCCAGGGGTGGGAGGGCCATGTTGCCGCTCATGGAGTAGACGCTGCCCTTGACGGCCGCGGCCAGCTGGCGCGCCCACACAAACTGGCCGGGTTTCAGGTATGTCGGGAGGCTTGAAGCTTCGTCGCCTTGCAAACCCAGAAAGCCCGGCACCACCAGCAGATTCACGTGCATGCTGGTGCCGCCGGAGCTGCCTACCGTCACACCGATGGCTTGCAAGGCCGGTGGCACGGCCATGCCCTGGCTTTCCATGGCGGTCAACACCTCGGGCATGGCGCGCTTGAGATAGAGCTCCGCCTTCAAAGGGATTGACGCGCGGATGCATTCCAGTGCATTGGGGTCTTTTGTCAGGTTCAGGGCGTGGACATTCTGGTTCCCGGTACAGGTATTGACCCAGTTGATGCGAAGCCCCCCGCCCTTTGACGAGTTCACGTAAAGAATGGCCATCACGCGGCCGCCCGAGATGAAGGCAAACGAACGGGTTTCGGTCGGCAGGGCACCGCCCGTGCCATTGCCGTCCACCGTGTCTTGCCCATCGCTGGACGCGAGTGCTTTCCAGTTTCCTTCCGGCAGTTCGATGCTGGCCCTGCCCACCTTGACGGTTTCGGCATGCGCAGGCAATGCAGCCATTGCGGCTGCCAGCATCACCAGCGAAAGCAGCTCACGGATCATTTTTTCCTGACCTCACCGCCCTGGGTCATCAGGCAGGCCGCGACGATGTCGTCTTCCAGGTCGACCTTGAGCTCCCCTTCCTTGGTGATGATGAGCTTGAGGAAGTCGAGCAGGTTGCGCGCATAGAGCGCGCTGGCGTCGGCCGCGACCAGCGCCGGCACATTGGTTTCGCCGATCAGGGTCACGCCGTGCTTGACCACGGTCTTGCCGGCTTCGGTGAGCGGGCAGTTGCCGCCTTGCGGCGCGGCCAGGTCGACGATCACGCTGCCGGGCTTCATGGCCTTGACCATCTCTTCGGTCACCAGCACCGGTGCCGCGCGGCCCGGGATCAGCGCCGTGGTGATGACCACGTCGGCCTGCGCCACGCGTTTGGCGACCTCGGCCTTTTGCCGCTCCAGCCAGCTGGGCGGCATGGGCTTGGCATAACCGCCCACGCCGACGGCGGCTTCGCGCTCTTCGTCGGTTTCATAGGGCACGTCGATGAATTTCGCGCCCAGCGATTCAACCTGTTCCTTCACGCTGGGCCGCACGTCGCTGGCCTCAATGACCGCGCCCAGGCGCTTGGCCGTGGCGATGGCCTGCAGGCCGGCGACACCGACGCCCAGGATCACCACGCGCGCGGCCTTGACCGTGCCGGCCGCCGTCATCAGCATGGGGAAAAAGCGCTGGTAGCGGTCGGCCGCCATCATCACGGCCTTGTAGCCGGCGATATTGGCCTGCGAGGACAGCACGTCCATGCTTTGCGCGCGGCTGGTGCGCGGCGCGGCTTCGAGGGCAAAGGAAGTCAGCTTGCCGGCGGCCAGGCGCTGCAGGCCGGCGGCGTCAAAAGGATTGAGCATGCCGACCAGCACGCCGCCGGCTTTGGCCAGTCCCATTTCGCTGTCCAGCGGGCAGCGCACCTTGAGCACGATGTCGGCGCCGTAGGCGCCCGCCGCGTCGGTGATCTCGGCGCCGACGGCCGTGTAGGCTTCGTCGGGAACGCTGGCGGCGACGCCGGCGCCCGACTGCACACGGACGGTGTGCCCCTGGGCCTTGAGTTTTTTGGCCGTCTCGGGCGTGATGGCGACGCGTGTTTCTCCGGCCGTGATTTCGGCGGGTACCCCAATCAGCATGGGTCTCTCCTCAGTACGTTGGTATGGGCTTGGTGGACATCAGCCCGTGGCTGGGCTTGTGCGTGATCTGTCTTCTGCGTGTCTGTATTTGTACCTGTCATGAAGCTTACATGAGATTTTTGCGATTTTTTGTCAGGGCAGTCTATAGTTTTTGCGCATTCCGCAGCCGCCCATAAAAATAGCCCCCTCGGACGCCATGCGCCTGAGGGGGCTGTCACGCCGCGGCGTGCGCCGTGTTATTTGGCCGTCGGCATCACGAACTCGGCGCCTTTGCCTATGCTTTCGGGCCAGCGCTGCATGATGGATTTCTGCTTGGTGTAAAAGCGCACGCCCTCTTCGCCATAGGCGTGCATATCGCCAAAGAGGCTCTTTTTCCAGCCGCCGAAGCCGTGCCAGGCCATAGGCACCGGGATGGGCACGTTGATGCCGACCATGCCGACCTGGATGCGGCGGCTGAATTCGCGCGCCACATGGCCGTCGCGGGTGAAGCAGCTCACGCCGTTGCCGAACTCATGGGCGTTGATGAGCTCCACCGCCTCGGCGAAATCCTTCACGCGCACGCAGCCCAGCACCGGGCCGAAGATCTCTTCCTTGTAGATGCGCATCCCGGGCGTGACGTGGTCGAACAGCGTGCCGCCCATCCAGAAGCCCTTGTCGCAGCCGGCGCCGGCCTGGGCGCCCTTGAAACCGCGGCCGTCGACCAGCAGTTTCGCGCCTTCCTTCACGCCGGTGGCTATGTAGCCGGTGATGCGCTGGTGCGCGGCCGCGGTGACGATGGGGCCCATCTCGGCATCGAGCTCCACGCCGTTTTTGACCACCAGCGTTTTGGCGCGCGCCTCCAGCATGGGCACCAGTTTGTCGGCCACATTGCCGACCAGCACCGCCACCGAGATCGCCATGCAGCGCTCGCCGGCCGAGCCGTAGCCCGCGCCTACCAGCGCGTCCACCGCCTGCTCGAGGTCGGCGTCGGGCATGACCACCATGTGGTTCTTCGCGCCGCCCAGGGCCTGCACGCGCTTGCCGTGGCGGGCGCCAGTTTCGTAGATGTAGTTGGCGATCGGCGTGGAGCCGACAAAGGACACGGCCTTGACGTCCGGGTGCACCAGCAGCGCGTCGACCGCCTCCTTGTCGCCCTGCACCACGTTGAAGACGCCGTCGGGCAGGCCCGCCTGCTTGAGCAGGTCGGCCATGAACAGGCTGGGGCTGGGGTCTATCGGGCTGGGCTTGAGCACAAAACAGTTGCCGGCGGCAATCGCCACCGGGAACATCCACATCGGCACCATCACCGGGAAGTTGAAAGGCGTGATGCCGGCCACCACGCCCAGGGGCTGGCGCAGCGTCCAGTTGTCGATGCCGGTGGAGACCTGGTCGGTGAAGTCGCCCTTGAGCAGTTGCGGGATGCCGCAGGCGAATTCCACGATGTCGATGCCGCGCGAGACCTCGCCCTGCGCGTCGGTGAAGACCTTGCCGTGCTCGGCGGTGATCATGTGGGCCAGCTTGTCCTTGTTCTGGTTGAGCAGCTCCAGGAACTTGAACAGCACGCGCGCGCGGCGCAGCGGCGGCGTGTCGGCCCAGGCCGGGAAAGCCGCCTGCGCGGACGCCACAGCGGCGTCGACCTCGGCCGTGCTGGCCAGCGCGACGTGGCCCGACACCGCGCCGGTCGCGGGGTTGAAGACTTCCTGGCTGCGGCCCGAGGTCGGTGCGGCGACGCGGCCGTTGAGGTAGTGGCCAATGGTGGCCTGGGGAGCGGTGGCGGCGGGTGATAAAGACATGGGGAAATCCTCTGGAAGTGGCCTGGCGGCCGGCAGGGGCCCGAAAAGGGCGGCTTGCTGGCAGTCTAGGCCGGCGGGGCCGGATTGATAACTCCCTTATTTGTGATTACATTGTTCATATTCCTGAACAATCGAAGGCCGGGGCGACCCAGCGCCTGGCACCATGTCCTCCGACCAACTTTCCCCCCTGGTGGCCGACCTGCACCTGCTGACGGTGCTGGCAGCCACCCGCAGCTTCACCGAGACGGCGCGCCGCCTGGGCGTCTCCAAGGCCTCGGCCAGCATGCGCATCAGCGAGCTGGAGCGCGCTGCGGGCGTGATGCTGGTGCGGCGTACCACACGCTCGGTGGGCCTGACCGAAGCCGGTCAGCAGCTGGTCAACGGCATGCAGCCGGCTTTTGCCCGCATCAGCGAAAGCTATTCGGCCGTGAAAGACCTGGTGGGCGCGCCGCGCGGGCTGATACGCGTGACGGCGCCGGTGGCGCTGGGGCGCCAGCACCTCGCGCCCTGCGTGGCGGCCTTTCTCAAGCGCTTTCCCGAAATCCACATTGAGCTCGAGCTGACCGACCGCTTTGTGAACCTGGCCAACGAGGGCTTTGACCTGGCGATACGCCATACCAACACGCCGCCCGACACCCATGTGGCCTGGGTGCTGTGCGAAACACGCTCCATCCTGCTGGCCAGCCCCGACTACCTGGCGCGGCGTGGCGTGCCCACCCAGCCCTCGGAACTCGCCACGCACGACTGCCTGCTCTACCTGGGCAACCACAACACGGCCAGCTGGACCTTTATGCGCAGCGGCAAACGCAAGTCGCGCGAGCAGGTCGGGGTCAGCATCAGCGGCACGCTCAAGGCCAACAACAGCGAGGTGCTGCGCGAGGCGCTGGTGGCCGGCCTGGGCATAGGGCTGCTGCCGGATTTCAGCGTGCCCCGGGGCGGCGGCCAGCCAGCACCCCTGGTCCATGTGCTGCCCGACTGGCAGGTGCAGGGCTTCTTCGGCGAACGCATCTACGCCCTGAGGCCCTGGTCGGCCCAGGTGCCCAAGGCCGTGCAGTGTTTTGTCGAGCACCTGCGCGAGAGTTTTGCCGGCGGCTTCGGCGCCGCGCAGCCGGCCCCGGCGCCGTGACAGCCCGGACGGGGAAAAACACCCGGAAGCGCTGTCACGCGCGCCACGGATAATCAATGCATGAACAATCGATGGAAGCCCAGCGTCACGGTCGCTGCGGTCATAGAAAAAATAATCGACGGCGTCCCCAAGTTCCTGCTGGTGGAGGAGGAGACCCGGGACGGCCTCAAGCTCAACAACCCCGCCGGCCACCTGGACCCGGGCGAAAGCCCGGTTCAGGCCTGCGCCCGTGAAACGCTGGAAGAAGCTGCCTGGCACTTCAAGCCCACGGCCATCGTCGGCGTCTACCTGTCACGCTTCGAGCGGGCCGTGCCCGGCCAGGACCAGCCGCTGGACATCACCTATTTGCGCTTCGCGTTTTGCGGCGAGCTCGGCGACCACGTCCCCGGCCAGGCGCTGGATGAAGGCATTGTGCGCACCGTCTGGCTGACGGCTGACGAAATCCGGGCCAGCGTACCCAAGCACCGCAGCCCCCTGCTGTTGACCTGCCTGGAAGACTACCTGGCCGGCAAGCGCTACCCGCTGGAGCTGGTGACCACGGATGCCAGCGTGCATGCACCGCTGGGCCAGCCCGGGGCTCAGTAAAAAATCCGTTGCGCCACGGGCGGCGGCGCCCACTGGTACAGCCAGGTTTCGGTCAAGGGCTGGCCGTCGACCTGCAAATGCATGCGCAGGTTGATGGGTGCCGTGCTCTCGCCATCGGGGCGCAGGTCGAACATGGCGCGCCATCCCTTGATGGCGTCCAGCGGCCGGGCCGAGGTCAACTCAATCGTGCCGCGCGAGGCGGTGATCACGGCCTTGACCGGGGCCCCGGCCTTCAGCAGCGCAAAGTCGCCGCCCGCAAAATCGACCGCAAAACGCCGTGAGTAGGCGGTGCGCTTTTGCCCCACCACGCCGCCCAGGCCGGTACGCGTGGCCACGCAGCGCGCCAGCGGCCCTTGCGCGGCGGGCGGCTGGCCGCCCCAGTGCAGCCGGTAGGAAAACAGCAGTTCCTGCCCCGCCTGCGGCTTGTCCCTGGGGTTCCAGAAGGCCACGATGTTGTCAAAGGTTTCATCCACGGTCGGGATTTCCACCAGTTGCACCGCGCCGGCGCCCCAACCGGCCTTGGGCTCAACCCACAGGCTGGGGCGTTTTTCGTAGAACACACCGTCGTCCTGGTAGTGGTCAAAGTTGCGGTCGCGCTGCATCAGGCCGAAACCGCGCGGGTTGTCGTCCTGGAAGGCGTTGAACTGCAGTTGCGCCGGATTGGTCAAGGGGCGCCACAGCCATTCGCCCGTGCCGCTGTGCATGGCCAGGCCGTCGGTGTCGTGGATTTCGCCGCGCCAGTCCCAACCCATGCGCCTGTCGTTCTCGCCGGTCTGGAACATGCTGGTGCACGGCGCAATGCCCAGGCGGTCTATGGTCTTGCGCGGGTACAGCGCCACGTCCAGGTCCATGATCTGCGTGTCGCCCGGCGTGATCACAAAGCGGTAGGCGCCGCTGACACTCGGCGAGTCCAGCAGGGCGTAGACGGTCAGTGAAGCCGCCTTGGGGTCCGGCTTTTCGAGCCAGTAGCCGATGAAATCCGGAAACTCTTCCGGGAAGGTTTGCGCCGTGTCGATGGCCAGGCCCCGTGCCGACTGGCCGTACTGCCATTCGCCGCCCACCGCGCGAAAGTAGCTCGCGCCCAGAAAGGCCGCCACGTCACGCACGGGATCGGTGTGGAAATTGAGGCGAAAGCCGGCAAAACCGAGGTCGGTGGGCAGTTGCTCGCCCCGCACGCCGCTTTTCCCGTAGTCGAACATGGCCGGGTCATAGGCCAGTTCCTGGGCCTGGCCGTTGCTCACTTCATGCATGCGCACCGGCGTCTTGAAATACAGGCCGAGGTGGAAAAATTTGGCCACGAAACGCAGCTTGTCATCGCCCCACAAGGCATGGTCGTCGCGAAAGCGGATGGCCTGGTGCTGGTCCCAGTTCAGGTCCGCAATACCGGAGGGCAAGGCCACCGCCCGGGTCCGGTAGGGTTTGGCGGCCAGGTCGCGCGCCTGGCCCTTGAGCGCCGCGTAGTCGAAGGCCTGGGCCTTGCCCACGGGTTTGAGGCCCGCGGCCTGCGCCAGCGATGACAGCCACGGCAGGCCGGTGGCCATGCCGGCCGCCGCCGCGGCCCGGCCGGTGCGGGAAAGAAATTGACGTCGTTGCAAAGTGGCAGCTCCTGCAAGAAGGGGCTTTCCATTGTGCTGGAAACATCCGCGGCGACGCGCCGCGGCCATCGACATTAGTCCGAACGGCTCAGCAAACCCGGTGGTTCGCCTCTGCTGGGCACCATCCTGCGGTCTACAGCCGCATGGCCGGCAGGGCCGTAAGGCCCCGAGCCGGCGCAAAAGCCTTTGCCTTTTTACAATGGGGCCATGGGCAACCCGCAAATCAACACACACAGCCACGGCGGCAAGCGACAACGCATCGTCGTCGGCCTGAGCGGCGGGGTGGACTCCGCCGTGACGGCGCACCTGCTCAAACAGCAGGGCCACGAGGTCATAGGCATCTTCATGAAGAACTGGGAAGATGACGACGACAGCGAGTACTGCTCGTCCAACATCGATTTTGTCGACGCCGCCGCGGTGGCCGACGTCATCGGCATAGAGATAGAACACGTCAATTTCGCGGCCGACTACAAGGACCGCGTGTTCGCCGAATTCCTGCGCGAATACCAGGCCGGCCGCACGCCCAACCCCGACATCCTGTGCAACGCCGAGATCAAGTTCAAAGCCTTCCTGGACCACGCCATGCGTCTGGGCGCGGAAAAAATCGCCACCGGCCACTATGCGAGAGTCCGCAAGAATGAAGCGACCGGCCTGCATGAGCTGCTCAAGGGCCTGGACCCGGCCAAGGACCAGAGCTACTTCCTGCACCGCCTGAACCAGGCGCAGCTGTCAAAGACGCTGTTCCCGGTGGGCGAGCTGCACAAGACCGAGGTGCGCCGCATCGCCGACGAGATCGGACTGCCCAACGCGAAGAAAAAAGACTCGACCGGTATCTGCTTTATCGGCGAGCGCCCTTTCCGCGATTTCCTGAACCGCTACATCGCCAAGGCGCCCGGCCCCATCAAAAACGACAAGGGCCGCGTGCTCGGTGAACACGTGGGCCTGTCCTTCTACACGCTGGGCCAGCGCCAGGGCCTGGGCATAGGCGGCGTCAAAGCCAAAGGCGCCGACCTCAAGGCCGCGCAGGCGCGCGGGCTGCGCGGCGTGGGCGAGCACGAACCCTGGTTCGTGGCGCGCAAGGACCTGGAGACCAACACGCTGTGGGTGGTGCAGGGCCATGACCACCCCTGGCTGCAATCGACGGTGCTGACGGCGCAGGACTGCAGCTGGGTGGCGGGCAGCGCCCCCGCGCCCGGCGCCATGGCTGCCAAGACGCGTTACCGGCAGGCCGACGCGGCCTGCGAGCTGCGCCGGGCCTCCAGCGACAGCTGCGAGCTGGCGTTTGCCGATGCGCAATGGGCGGTCACACCCGGGCAATCGGCCGTGCTTTACCAGGGCGAGGTCTGCCTGGGCGGCGGCGTGATCACCGCCAGCAATGTGCAGAACCAGCCTGCGACCACCGTGTCACCCTCCGCCGGCGCGGTGCGTCACAGCGCCGTTTCGACGTAGGTGTAGATGTAGTTGGAGCCGCCGTTGACGTTGCCCAGCAGGCGCGACGAGCCAAAAATGCCCGAGCGGTGCGACACGCCGAAGCCGATATAGGTTTCCTTGAGCGGCCGGTAGCCGATCAGGTCACCCAGGCTCACGTCCAGGGTCGGGTCCAGGAAGTTGAGCATGCGCGAGGCCGGCTTGCCGTTGGCCGCCAGGCTGGAAGACTCGATGTAAGGGGCGCGCTGCGCCATCGACACCCCCACGCCCAGGCCCAGCCGGGTCTTCACGCGGTCGCTCCAGGGGAAGCCCGAGTACACGGCCTTCATGAACAGGTCCAGCTGCACGCCGTTGGCCTGCAGGCCGCGCTCGTTGTGGTGCGTCAGGCCCACATAGCCGATGAAGTCCAGCGGCCAGCCGTTCACGTTGCTCAGAAAAGGCTTGCCGACCTGGATGCCGGTGATGCTGGTGGCATTGGTCTTGGCCGTTGACAGGCACTGCGCCGTGATGATCTTGGCCAGGTGGCAGCCGTCCTCAGTGGACTTGCCGTACAGCACCTTGAAGTAGGTGGGCGTGTCGTTCTCGGCCCATTCGCGCTTGTGGCCGCCGAAATCGTAGGCCGCGCCCACATACACCGCGGGCAGCACGCTTTTTTGCACGATGGGGCTGTCCTTGACCTTGTTGCCCAGGAAGGTCGCCGACACGCCGGCCAGCAGGCGCCAGCGCTCCGTGAGGTCATAAGAGCCGTAAAGCCCCAGGGAAGTCTGCACACCCGCGCCCGGCGCATAGGCGGAACGGCTCGCCGTGGCCTCGCCGGCCTGCACACCGTAGTAATAGTTGTTGAGCTTGGCGTCGCGAAACGCCACCGTCAGGCTGGGGCGCAGCATCCAGGGGCCGGAGCGCCAGTCATAGGAATAGCCGAGGCGAAGCTCATTGCCCTTGTAGGTGTTGCCGATGTCGTGCACCAGCTCGGCCTGCAGCGTGCCCCAGGGCTGGCGCCAGCGGTAGGCCAGGCCCAGGTCGATGGCGGAATCGCGCGCCGACATGCCGGCCAGGCTGGCCGGCAGGCGCTCGGTGGGAAAGCCTTCCAGGCGCTGCTCCACAAAAAGGTCCAGCCGCCGCTCGTCGCCGTTGAGCAGCTTCACGCCGCCGCGGTTGGCGTGCAGGAACAGCCGCTCGCCTTCGTAAAGGTAGAGCGGCAGCAGGTCGTAGCGGCTGCCCGCGTCCTTGTAGGGCGAGCGCTCGACGCGCATCACCATGCCGAGCCCGGCGCTGCCCGTGGCCGGGAGAATGTCGGTGATCGGCTCGACGTTGCCGCCGGCCAGGGCCGTCGCGGCCGCGCACAGACCGCCCAGCGCAAGGGCGAAACCGCGCGGGATGCCGCGCGGCAAAGAGAGCAAAGGGAAACGATTCATCATTTTTTTAGGTGTTGGATGCCGGCCGCGCCCGGCAGGCGCGGCAAACACCCTCGATGCTATCCACGAACAACGCATTTCCCACGGCCGATTTGTAAGAAAACAGGCACAGATCGGATAGGCGCTTATCTCCATGCGGGCTTTACCCTCACACGCCGGCTCACACGTACACTGCCTATCGTCGGGTCTCCATTCACTCAACGGAGACTGTTATGCCCAAATTCGTGATCGAACGTGCCATCCCCGGACTCGGCGCCCTCAAGCCAGCCGAGCTGCACTCCATTTCCCAGAAATCGTGCGGCGTGCTGCGCGAACTCGGCCCCGACGTGCAGTGGGTGCAGAGCTACCTGACGGGAGGCAAGATGTACTGCGTCTACAACGCGGCCAGCGAGGAACTCGTGAGGGAACATGCGCGCAGGGGCGGCTTCCCGGCGGACTCCGTCGCGCGGGTCACCGGCGTCATAGACCCCACCACCGCCGAAGCCTGAGGCCCGCCTGTGGATCCGCAAGCCCCGAACGAGACGCCGCCTTTGGGGCTTGCCATCCACCTGCTCGGCCCGCCGCGGGTGGAGCGGGACGGCAAGCCCCTGCCGGCGCCGCGCGGCCACAAGGTCTGGGGCCTGCTGGCCTACCTGGTCCGCAGCGAGTCGCCGGTCAGCCGCAAGCAGCTGGCGGGACTGCTGTTCGAGGATGCCGAAGACCCGCTGGCCGCCTTGCGCTGGAACCTCAGTGAGCTGCGGCGCCTGCTGGACGGCGCGGATTTGCGCGGCGACCTGCTGGCGCTTGCGCTGGCGCCCGCGACCTACGTCGACCTCCGGGCCGTGCTGTCGGGAAGCTGGGCACAAGCCCTGTGCGTGCCCGGCCTGGACCGCGAGCTGCTCGAAGGCATGAATTTTTCAGGCAGCCCGGCCTTCGAGGTCTGGCTCGCCACGGAACGCCGCCACCTTCAGGCCGCCGCCGAGGCCGTGTTGCGCGAGGCCGCGTTGGCCCGCATGGCGGCAGGCGCCATGGCCGAAGCCGCCACACTGGCCGGCCGGCTGGTGCGCCACAACCCGCTGGACGAAAACTACCAGGCGCTGCTGGTGCGCAGCCTGGCCGCTTGCGGCGACGGCGTGGGCGCGGCGCGCCAGGCCGCCGCCTGCCGTGAATTGTTCCAGCGCGAACTCGGCGTGCAGCCGGGCGCCACACTGGATGCCGCCCTGCGCACCGCCACCGCGACACCCACCGCGCGGCCGGCCACGGGGCGCGCCGCGGCACTGGCGCAGCTGGAGGCCGGGGAGGCCGCCATAGGCGCCGGAGCGCTCGACGCCGGCCTGCAATGCCTGCGCCGCGCCATCGTCGAGGCCGACGCCACCGGCGACACGGCGCTGCGCGCGCGTGCCCGCGTGGCCCTGGGCGGCGCGCTGGTGCATGCCGCCCGCGGCCGCGACGAGGAAGGCGCCACGGCGCTTCACGAAGCCCTGGAGGTGGGCCGCAACGCCTCGCCGGCACTCGCCGCGGCGGCTTGCCGCGAGCTCGGTTATGTCGAATTCCTGCGCGGCCGCTACGAGCGCACGCTGGCCTGGCTGCAGCGCGCCGCGCCGCTGGCGGGCGGCGACCGCGCCGAGCAGGCGCGCATCGCCACCGTGCACGGCAGCGCGCTCAGCGACACCGCGCATTACACGGCCGCCATCAGCCTGCTGCGCGAAGCCGAGGCGCTGGGCGCCGCGGCCGGCGACCACAAACAGCTCGCCTATGCGCTGTCCATGCTGGGGCGCGCGCTGCTGCTGCACGGCGAGCTGGACGCCGCCGCCGACGCTCTGGACCGCTCGGTGGCCCTGGCCCAGCCGGGCTGGACGGCTTTTGTGCCCTGGCCGCAATCACTGCGGGCCGAGGTCGACCTGCTGCGCGGCGACGTGGAGGCCGCCGCGAACCGTTTCGAGCATGCCTTTGCGCTTGGCTGCCAGATCGGCGACCCCTGCTGGGAAGGCATTGCCGGCCGCGGATTGGGGCGGGTGGCCATGGCGCGTGGCGAACCGCGGCGCGCGGCCGAGATCCTGGTCGACGCGCTGGCGCGCTGCGTGCGCCTGCCCGACGCCTACCTGTGGGGCAAGGGCTATGCGCTCGATGCGCTGTGCGGCGTCGCGGTGGCCGAGGCCATGCCCCAGGCCTCGGCCTGGATCAACGAGCTACAGGACCTGGCCGCGCGCAGCGACATGCGTGAGCTCACGGTGCGCGCCTGCCTGCACCGCGGCGCGCTGGGCGACAGCGCAAGCACGGCCGCGGCCGCCTTGCTCGCCGGCCAGATCGACAACCCCGCGCTGCAGACCCTCGCCGGGCTTTGACGGCGGCGGCGACACCCCAAGAGCTTGATCATGAAGACAAAACCCAAAGACGCCGTGTTTCACGGCGGAACCCGGCGCCTGCTGCCCGGCCAGGCGCTGCGCCTGCCCCGGCGCGGCGGCGAACTGACGGTGCTGCGCGGCCGGCTCTGGCTCACGCGGGGCCAGGACCCCGGCGACCACTTCATCGCTGCCGGCCAGCGCGTGCGCCTTGGCGATCATGAGAACGCGGTGATCGAGCCCGCGCAAAGCACGCGGGGCGTGAGCCTGCACTGGGAACCCCGCCGCCCGGGCCTGGCCGGCGCCCTGCTGGCCCGGCCCTTGAGCGGCGCGGCCTTCCTGGCTTTTGTGGCGGCCCGCGGCTTCGCGGCGCTGGCGCGCAAGGCCGCGGCGGCTGCCAGGCGCGCGCGCGGCCATGGCGACATCAGCGGCGGCCATGCCTTGTTCGTCACACTGGAAGGCGGCGGGGCGCGGGAACCGGGCCGGCGCTGCTGAAACTCAGCCTTCCTTCGCCTCGCTGGCGGCCTGCCCTTGCTGCGCCCTGTCCGCCAGCAGGTCGACAAAGGCGCGCACCTTGGCGGGACGAAAGCGCGCGGCCGGAAACACCGCGTGGATGCCACCCGAAGGCAGCTGCCATTGCGGCAGGACCTCGATGAGGCGGCCGGCCGCAAGGTCGCCGGCCACCGCATAGTCGGGCAACACCGAAAGCCCCGCGCCCTGGCATACGGCCTCGCGCACGGCCAGTGTGGCATCGAGAAAAATCGAGGCCTGCACAGTCACGGCCTCTCGCTCTGTCTCGTTGAGCGAAAAATTCCAGCTGAGGTGGTCACGCAAGGCGGTGTTGGCGACAAAGGGAAGACCGGCGATGTCTTGCGGGCGCGTGAGCCGCGCCACTTGGGCCTTCATGGCCGGCGGCGCCACAAGCAGTTGACGGAAGGCGCCGATTTTTCGGGCCTGCAAGCTGGTTTCAGCCAGCCAGCCGACACGGATCGCCAGTTCGAAGTTGCCGGACATCAGGTCCATCGTCTGGTCGCTCAGGACCGCATCGACCTTGCACGCGGGGTAGCGCCGGGTGAAAGCGGCGATGGCCGGCACCACGACACCCACGCCATAGTCGAAGGGGGCGGTGAGCCGCAGCATGCCTGAGGGCTCCGCCGAGGTTTCGGCCAGGTCGTCGAAGGCATTCCCGGCCTCGCGCAGGATCAGCGCGCAGCGCAGGTAAAAGGCCTGGCCCAGTTCGGTGGGCTGCACCTTGCGTGTGGTGCGCACCAGCAGCGAGGTGCGGAACTCGCGCTCCAGCCGCGCGACCTGCTGGCTGACCACGGCCTTGGTGATGCCCAGGCGATCCGCCGCCGCGGTGAACGAGCCGGTCTCCACCACCGCCGCGAAGTAGGCCAGGCGCCTCAGGTTTCCCAGCCCGCCGAGGCCGCCGTCGTCGCGATTGTTTGCTTTAAACATACATTGTGTTTATCAGAGATGTCTTTAACAGTCAATTGATAGTACCTACGATCACAGCCAGTGAGCCAACAAACCATGACCAAGACCCTGCATTACCTCTTCGACCCGCTGTGCGGCTGGTGCTACGGCGCCACGCCGGTGCTCTCCGCCTTGCTGGAAATCCCCGACGTCAGCGTCGAATTGCTGCCCACCGGCTTGTTCTCCGGCGCGGGCGCAAGACCCATGGACAGCGAGTTCGCCGCCTACGCCTGGTCCAACGACCAGCGCATAGAACGCCTGACCGGGCAGCGCTTCAGCGAGCAGTACCGCCAGCAGGTGCTCGGTGATCACCAGCGGCTTTTCGACAGCGGCCCGGCCACGCTGGCGCTGACGGCGGTGTCATTGACAACGCCCGCCAGGGAACTCGAAGCCCTCAAGGCCGTGCAGCATGGGCGCTATGTGGACGGCAAGGACGTGAGCTCGCTGGCCACGCTGGCCGGCCTTCTGCAAGGGCTGGGCCTGGTGCAGGCGGCGGCGATGGTCGCGCAGCCCGATGAGGCGCTCCTCGCGGCGAACCGGGCGCGCACCGGCCGGGCACAGGCCTTGATGCGGGAATTCGGCGCCCGCGGCGTGCCGACCCTGGTTGCCGAATCGGGCGCCAGGCGCTGGGTCGTGAACCACGCGGCTTTTTATTCCAACCCACGCGCATTGCTCAACGAGCTCGAGGCGGCCTGAGCCAAGCGCGCCCAGCAAACCTTTTTTATTTAGTTAACTGCAAGAAAGCAAAACCATGACCACACGAAGAGAAACCCTCAAAACCGTAGCCGCCGCGGGTGTCGCGACGGCCATCTTAGGAGTGAAAAGCGCTATGGCTGCCAATACCCATCTGACCTGGAAACACTTTCCCGCCGGCGAGCATGGATTCTTCCGCGCCCCGGTCCTTATCTCCGGCGATCGCGAAGCCGTCTTGATCGATGGCGGCTTCACGCTTCCCAACGGCAAGGCGCTAGCCGAGGCCATCAAGGCCACGGGCAAAAAGCTCACGACCATTTACATCAGCCAGAGCGACCCTGACTACTACTTCAGCCTGGCGCCCATCAAGGCGGCGTTTCCCGATGCCAAGGTGATCGCCGCGCCGGCCACGATAGCGGCCATCAAGGGCAATGTGGAAAAGAAACTGGCGACCTGGGGCCCCCAGCTCAAGGAAAACGGCCCGCAAGCCCTGGCCGACATCGTGATGCCGGAAGCCTTCGACGGCAAAAGCCTCACCCTGGAAGGCCAGGCCCTGGAGATCGTCGACGTCGACGGCCTTGCGAATCGCCGCTACATCTGGGTGCCTTCGCTGAATGCCGTCTTTGGCGGCGTGCTGCTGTTCTCCGGCGTTCATGTGTGGACCGCCGACACGCAGGGCACCGAAGGCCGTGCCGCCTGGGTGAAGGCGCTGGACGCCATGGCGGCGCGCAAGCCCGCCGTGGTGGTGCCCGGCCACATGGTGCCCGCCGCCGCGGTGGACGCAAGCGCGATCAAATACACGCGCGACTACCTCATCGCTTTCGAAGAAGAGCTGGCCAAGGCCGCTGACAGCGCCGCCCTCATCGCAGCCATGACCAAACGCTATCCGGACGCCGGCATGGGCGTGGCCCTGCAAATCGGCGCCAAAGTCGCCAAGGGCGAGATGAAGTGGGGTTGAGGCGGGGTTGAAGCGGTGCGGCCGGATCTCGGCATCCGGATGCGCAACTAAAGCAAAAGCCCGCCCTCCTCCCGGAGCGCGGGCTTTGAATCTTTGAAGACAGAACCCGCATTGACGACAGCCGCTAACATCCCGGTTGGAAGTAAAGGGCGTTGGGAGCTTGATCGCCTCGCTGTTGAATGCAAAACATGGCAATAAACCATCTGGATGTGGATGACGGGGCAATACACCCCGGCACGCGCACGTCGCTGTTCCAGCCGTCGCCCTTGCTGGCGGATTGCGTGTGCGCTTATGTGGTGCGCGACACCTTGGACGCCCAACTGAGTCCCAAACAAAGCTTCAGCCATTTACCGGTGTCTCCGCTGGTCAGCATTGTCTGGTTGATCCAGGGCGGACGATCATCCATGCAGATCGGCGATGGCGAATGGCCCGCGTCGTCAAGACGGGTTGTCTTGCGCGGCCCTCGCACGCAACCCACGGTTTGGCAAAGCCACGGCCCGGCCCTTGGGTTTTCACTGACTATTTTTCCGGATGCGTTTCATGCGCTGACCAATTTGAATGTGACGAGCTTGCTTGACCAGGCCAGGAACCTGCAAACCGTGCTCGGCAAAGACTGGCAGCAAATGGCGATTGACGTCCTGCGGGCCGGCGACGACCTGGAACGCATTCAAATCATTGAAGCCTTTTTAACGCCTCGTTGGATACCGGTACGTGCTCCACGGCCGGCGGCAACGTCGCCGGATGGCCTGACCTTGTTCAATGACTGGGTCGATGCGGTAGCGCTGCGCTCCTCCGCCTCAACCCTTGGGCAAAGCACGCGCCAACGGGAGCGGCTCATCAAGGGGCAATTGGGACTTCCCATGCGCGCGATCCGCGGTCTGGTCCGCATGGAGTCAACATTGACACGGGGGCACGGCTCCAACGCCTTTGGAGGCCCGTCTTTGGTGGATGTCGCCCATGCCATGGGATTCTCCGACCAGGCGCACTTGTGCCGGGAAGTCAAACGCTACTCGGGTCTGAATCCAACGGACCTGCAACGCGCCATTGAAACCCAGGAGTCCTATTGGCCTTACCGCTTGAGGCAGGCGCTGAAGGCGCGCTGACGGCTCTGGACCTTGTCCACGGGCCGCAATTCCTGTTGCGTCCAATTCCACAATACGCGCCGCAAATGTCGTTTTGATTCAAGACCGCCTCCTCGCGCTTGCGTAACATCCAAGTCTTTTGTTTGCCCGGCTCGCCCCACCATGCGCTTGCAGATCAGTCCCAAACTTCTCGGCCTCAGCCTGGCCGTGCTGTCCGTTGCCTCTGTGAGCCACGCTCAGGGCGTCTACAAATGGGTGGACGCACAGGGCAAAACCCACTACGACCAGCAGCCGCCCGCCAACGATAAACCCAGTGAGGCGCTGAAACTGCACAGCAACAGCAGCTTTGGCGGTGACAACAACGGCAAGGTACGCCCCACCGAGTACAACGCCGACGGCACCAAAAAGATTCCCAAAGACGTGCAGGACTTTGCCAAGGGCATGGAAAAGGCCCTGGGAACCAAAGACAGCAAAGAGGTGCCGCTGGACTGCAGCAGCGCGGTCAGGAATGCGCAGGAGCAGGCGGATACGGCGCTGGAAGTGAGCGCCAAGAACCTGAAAACCGGCTACATCACCCAGGTGGATTACGACAACAATGCCGCCAGGTTGCGCCGCGCCAAGGCAGAGACCACTGTGGCCGGCTGCCAGTCCGCCACGGGCAAGGACCGCGCCTTCTACCAGTGCATGTCCAACGGCAACAACCACTTCACGGCTTGCATCAGGTAGGCAAGCACTGCGCAACTTCGATGGACTTGATCGACTGCCCCAGACCCGGCGCGCAGTTCCCGATCCCACCGGCCTCCATAAACCGCAGGCAATTCAAATGCCCGGCTTCACAGCAAGATGAAGGTCAGTAGTGCCCCATGTCAGCAGTAAGAACGATTGCCACCCTCTGCTTTGAAAACGACGATATCAGCCAGCGCTGGATGGAGGCTTTCAAGCCTGCTTCCGGTGATGCGTGGGATGCCGCCAGCCAAGCCTTGATCGCCATGGGTTTGCGCTGCGTTCAGCCGCATGCAGGTGAACGGATTCAGATCGAACGCCTGGAGCGCTTTGGCAGGCGACTGGAATTGCGGTTTATGGAGCTTGGCCTGGACAGCCAGACGCTGCTGAACGAGCTGATTGAATCGGGCGCCACCCACCTGCGGGCCAGCATCGACGACAGCCGAACGGGCGATGTCACCAAGCTGGTCCGGATCGGCAAGGCCAAGGCGAAAGAGGCGGAGTTCGTGGCCGCGGTCGCCGAATTCGATGACGATTTTGCCCTCATCACGGCCCTGGAAAAAGGCAAGTCGGCGGAGATCAAAAGGCTGCTGGCCAAAGGCATCAGCCCGAACCAGGAAGTGCGGCCCGGTGTGTACCCCATCCATGTGGCGGTGCTGAATGACAAGAAGCCCATCGTCAAGCTGTTGATTGCTGCAGGCGCGGACGTGAACGTCCAGACGCCTGCCAAGCGATTCAAAGAGGAAGGGCTGAGAACACCGCTGCATCTGGCCATCAACAACCAATCGCTTGACGTCATCGAGATGCTGGTCAAGGGCGGAGCAGACCTCACGCGCCGAAACGCTGCCGGTCAGACGCCACTGCACTACGCCATCGTTTACCGGCACCAGGACGCCTGCAAACTGCTGATGGCGCATGGCGCGGACCCGTCTACATTGAATGCCGACGGCGTACCGGCATTGCTCGACCTGCGAACGCACAGCCAGGAAGAAATTCCGGCGTTCCTGGCCTTTGCCGATTCGATCGGGCTGGACCTCAACGTCAAACAGGAAGATGGGAAAAATCTTTACTGGAAGCTTGGATACATCAAGTGCGCCGTGGATTACCTGAAGGCGCGGGGCATGGTTTCTTCACCACCCTCCGACGCCTACACGGGTGAATTGCCGCGTGATCTGTACAAGGCCATTCGTGGACATGACCTGGCCAAGATCAGGGCGATGACAAAGTTGGGCGTTGATCTGGATACGCCGTATGCGGCTCTTGATATCTCCACGCCCGAACCACCAATACTTCGAGCGGCAAGCGATGGGCATACCGACGTGGTTGAACTGCTGTTGGATGCTGGTTGCAATGTCAACGCGATTGGCGCTTACAACGAAACGTTATTACACAAGGCTGCATATAGTGGGAGCGTTGACCTCGTCAATTTGCTGCTCAGTCGCGGCGCTAATCCCAATGCGATTCAACTTTATGAATCTGTGATAAATCAAGAAAGTATTGATCCCATGCTTAAGGCGATGGAGGGAGGTCATATCGAAGCAGCAAAAATTCTGATGGCGCATTGGTTGCCCGATCAAACCCGTCTGGAGAAAGCCAAGATGCTGCTTGAATATCACATCAAGCACAAGAACAAGGGTGCGGATGCGGTGAATATGCTGAAGACGATTGAAGCGCGGCTTGCTGGGCTTTTGTGATCGCTTTAAGGAACACAAATCATGTTGAAAATTGCGTTGGCAATACTGGTGCTATTGGCAAACCAGGCATACGCCCTCGAAGTGAGTGAAAGCTCTCTGAAGGGCAGTTGGAAAATTGTCTCGTACAACGGCAACCCCACCGATGACGAAGACGACCGATGGGAATTCAGCGGCAATCACATGACGCAGGTAACGTATTCCGCGAATGGGAAAATTCGCTCCATGAGTCCGTCCGTTTTCTACATTACCGACGGTCATTTGTTGGAAATTGATTTGGGTGTTGTGAATATCAGCCAGCTCGATAAACAGGTCATGAAAGCCCGCGTGAGTGGTATCGACTTCGGTTTTCATAAAGTCAGTGATGAGGTCTATGCCAAACCGCGCGCAAAAGAAAAAATAGTCTCGGAAGAGACCGCCGCCATGGCATCCGGAATGGCGAAGGCACTGTTCGAAAATGGCGAAGAGAACGCCAAGGCATTGAGTTGCCCCAAAGCGGTCAAAGACACTTGGCGTTTCCTGGACCAATCCATACTTCAAGGCGAAATCAACTTCAACGACGGATACATCACCAAGCAAGAACTCGCTGACGCCAGCAAAAAATTCAACACCATCCGGGACGCCATTGACGTGAAGTCATGTGAGAGCTCCCAAGGCGACGTAAAGAACTTTTATCTTTGCCTGAGCAATCCGAAAAACATCATTTTGTATTGCGCGAATAAATACACATTCAATGTGAGTCAGCCCAAATAATTTCAACGACCCGTCAGGAGAAATCCATGTCAAGTATTTTGTCAAAAGCCGTAGCAGCCGCAAACAATTTGAAGAAAGGGTTGAGCCAAGAGGATTTGAGAGCGCTTTGGCCAAGCACCAGCGAAGTCCATTCGGCATCTGAAATTCATGGCAAGTGGATTGATGAAAAAAGCACCCAAGGATTCTTGGAGGTCGTCATAACGCTGAAGGCGGATGGAACTGGCACCTATTTCCATTCAAGGAGGGCCGACATAGGCGACTGGGCTTTCAATTATTCCGTTGAAGGCTCGGTATTGACGATGGCGCTAGAGGCCGTAGACAGTGAGGGCATTAGATACAAGCATCTGGACGCCCGGCTTTTTGAGAAGAAGCTTTTGTTGAACGACAACGGTGACGTTTCTGTTTATGTATTGGACAGCGCATCCGAATAAAGGGACTCACGCATACCCTTGAAATCGTGCTGTCACCAAGTACGCGTAGGCCCCGAGTCTTTGTGTTGGCAAAGAAAAAGGCCCGCGCTCCCCATGGAGCACGGGCCTTTACCCACAAAAAACCGGTTTTCCGTAGTTAGAACGGGATGTCGTCATCCATGTCGTCAAAACCGCTGGCCTGCTTGGAGGCCGCAGGGGCCTGGCGTGGCGCGGCCGCTGCCGGCGCGCGCGCGGGTGCCGACTGGCGCGGGGCTTCGTAGCCGCCGCCACCGCCGTCGTCCCCACCGGGGCCGCCCATGCCCTGGCGGCTGCCCAGCATCTGCATCTGGTCGGCGCGGATTTCGGTGGTGTATTTTTCGATGCCGTCCTTGTCGGTCCACTTGCGCGTGCGCAGCGAACCTTCGACATAGACCTGCGAGCCCTTGCGCAGGTACTGGCCGACGATTTCGGCCAGGCGGCCGTTGAACACCACGCGGTGCCATTCGGTGGCTTCCTTCATTTCGCCGGTCTGCTTGTCCTTCCACCGGTCGGTGGTGGCGATGGTGACGTTGGCGACCTGGTCGCCGCTCGGGAAGCTGCGCATTTCGGGGTCGCGGCCCAGATTGCCGACGACGATGACTTTATTGACGGATGCCATGAGGGGTTCTCCTGAGCTGATCTACAGGGCGGGGCCCTGCTATTTATGAATAACTCAGAGTTTAACTGGCCGGCCCGGCAAGGCCTCGCCTCCCGGGGCGGGGGCTGCGGCATGGCGCCCGGGCGCCCGCATGGGCCAGGCCACCAGCAGCCAGGCCAGCATCAGGCCAGCGCACAGCATAAAAAGCCCCGCCGCGCCATGGGTTTTGGTGACCCAGCCGCCGATAGCGCCGCCGGCAAAAAAGCCCAGCGACTGTAGGGTGTTGTACACCCCCAGCGCCGCGCCGCGCGCATGGGCGGGCGCCACGCGGGAGGCCAGGCTGGGCTGGGTGGCTTCCAGCACATTAAAACCGCAGAAAAACAGGAACAGCAAGGCGGCCAGCAGGCCCAGGCCGTGCGGCCCCGGGCTTGAGGACACCGCCCACAGCAGGCCCAGCTGCACCACAAAAACCAGGCCCACGGCGCCCAGGAAGGCGGCGCGCAGGTAGCCGCGCCGCTCCAGCGGGAACAGCGTCATGCCCATCACCAGGAAGGACGCCAGCACCGCCGGCAGGTAGACCTGCCAGTGGCGGGCCTTGTCCAGCCCGGCCGCCACCAGCAGCGCCGGTATCGCCACCCACATGGCCAGCTGCACTGCATGCAGCACAAAAACGCCGAAGTCCAGCCGTAGCAGGGCCGGGTCCTTGAGGACTTCCAGCACACTGCCGCGCGGGCGGTTCGCATGCTCCAACGGCTCGGGCGGCACCCACCACAGGACCACCGCGATGCCGCCCAAGGCCAGCCCGCCGGTCAGGGAAAACAGGCCGTGCAGGCCGATGGAGGCCGCCAGCAGGGGCGCCACAAGCAGCGAGAGGGCGAACATCAGCGCGATGCTGCTGCCCACCAGCGCCATGGCCTTGGTGCGCACCTCATCGCGTGTGGAATCGGCCAGCAGCGCGGTAACGGCCGCCGAAATCGCGCCCGCGCCCTGCAGCGCGCGGCCGGCGATAAGCCAGTCCAGGTCGGGCGCCCAGGCCGCGATAAAGCTGCCCAGGGCAAATATGACCAGGCCGGAAATAATCACAGGTTTGCGGCCCCACCAGTCCGAGGCGATGCCGAAGGGGATCTGCAGCAGGCCCTGGGTCAGCCCGTAAATGCCCATGGCCAGGCCGATGCGTGCCGGGTCGTCGCCGCCCGGGTATCTGGCCGCTTCCAGCGCGAACACCGGCAGCACCAGGAACAGGCCCAGCATGCGCAGCGCAAAAATCGACGCCAGCGAGGCGCTGGCGCGGCGCTCGGTGGCGGTCATGGGGTAAGACGGGGGGACGGAGGGCTCGGACAAGGGATAAACAGGCAAAAAGACTCAAAACCGGACAAAAGGCGGCTCAAATCAAGGACAAACCGGGGCAAACCGGGAATTTGGACGCCGTGGCGCGGCAAACCCCGGCCGCCCGGAGCTTGCCCAAACGGCTATTGTGCTTGAAACGGTGCTTCGGTCTATGATGGAGAGTTTTGCGGCTGCCACATCTTGAACTCTCCCGACGACAGCAAATACCTCGCCTCCCAGGCCGCAGAAGGCCGTCACGTGGCGGAGCCCCCGGCCCGCTACCTGGCGCAAGCCCTGGCGGCGCAACGCATCAGCATTCGCGGCGCGCGCACGCACAACCTCAAGAACATCGACCTGGACATCCCGCGCAACCAGCTGGTGGTCATCACCGGGCTGAGCGGTTCCGGCAAATCGTCCCTGGCCTTCGACACGCTGTACGCCGAAGGCCAGCGCCGCTACGTCGAAAGCCTGTCCACCTACGCGCGCCAGTTTTTGCAGCTGATGGACAAACCCGACGTGGACATGATCGAGGGCCTGTCGCCCGCGATCTCCATCGAGCAGAAGGCCACCTCGCACAACCCGCGCTCCACCGTGGGCACGGTGACCGAGATCCACGACTACCTGCGCCTTTTGTTCGCGCGCGCCGGCACGCCGTTTTGCCCCATCCACGACCTGCCGCTGCAGGCGCAAAGCGTCAGCGAGATGGTCGACACGGTGCTGGCCCTGCCGGAAGACACCAAGCTGATGATCCTGGCGCCGGTGGCGCGCGACCGCAAGGGCGAGTTCGTGGACCTGTTCGCCGAAATGCAGTCCCAGGGTTATGTGCGCTTTCGCGTCGACGGCACGGCCTATGAGTTCGACGAGCTGCCCAAACTCAAGAAAACCGAGAAGCACAACATCGACGTGGTGATAGACCGCGTCAAGGTGCGGGCCGACCTGCAGCAGCGCCTGGCCGAAAGCTTCGAGGCCGCGCTGCGCCTGGCCGACGGCAAGGCCCTCGCGCTCGAGATGGATACCGGCAAGGAGCACCTGTTCAGCGCCAAGTTCTCCTGCCCGGTCTGCGACTACTCGCTCAGCGAGATGGAGCCGCGGCTCTTTTCCTTCAATTCGCCGGTGGGCGCCTGCCCCACCTGCGACGGCCTGGGCCACATGGAGTTTTTCGACCCGGCACGCGTGGTGGCTTTTCCCTCGCTCAGCCTGGCCAGCGGCGCCGTCAAGGGCTGGGACAGGCGCAACGGCTATTACTTCGCCATGCTGGAAAGCCTGGCCAAACACTACAAGTTCAACATCGACACGGCCTTTGAGGAGCTGCCCGACAACGTGCAGCAGGTCGTGCTGCATGGCTCGGGCGACGAGGAAATCAAGTTCAGCTATGTGATGGACTCGGGCAACTTCGCCGGCAAGAAGATCAGCAAAAAGCACCCCTTCGAAGGCGTGATCACCAACTTCGAGCGCCGCTACCGCGAGACCGACTCCGCCGCCGTGCGCGAGGAGCTGGCCCGCTACCGCAGCGTGCAGCCCTGCCCCGAGTGCGAGGGCACGCGGCTGCGCACCGAGGCGCGCCACGTCTACCTGGTCAGCGCACCCGAGGGCGGCGCCCAGCCGCAGCGCAAGGCCATCTTCGAGATCAGCCACGCGACGCTGCGCGAGAGTTTTGAGTATTTCAACGTCCTCAAGATGGAAGGCGCCAAGGCCGAGATCGCGGCCAAGGTGGTGCGCGAGATCGGCCTGCGGCTGAAATTCCTCAACGACGTGGGCCTCAACTACCTGAGCCTGGACCGCAGCGCCGAAACGCTGTCGGGCGGCGAATCGCAGCGCATACGCCTGGCCTCGCAGATAGGCTCGGGCCTGACCGGCGTGATGTATGTGCTCGACGAGCCCAGCATAGGCCTGCACCAGCGCGACAACGACCGGCTGATCGGCACGCTCAAGCATTTGCGCGACATCGGCAACAGCGTGCTGGTGGTCGAGCACGACGAGGACATGATCCGCGCGGCCGACCACGTCATCGACATGGGGCCGGGCGCCGGCATCCACGGCGGGCGCGTGATGGCCCAGGGCACGTTTGACGAGGTCAAGAACAACCCCGACTCGCTGACCGGCAAATACCTGGCGCAGACGCTGCAGATCGCCGTGCCCAAGCGCCGCACGCCCTGGCTGCCGACGGTGAAAGCAGTGGAAGCCGCCGAGAAGAAAAAAGCCTCGCGCTTTCCGCAAAGCCCGGCCGCCGAACGCCGCGCCGCGCGCGAAGCCGTGCACCAAGCCACGCTGGGCGACATGCAGGCGCTGCGCGTCATCAACGCCACCGGCCACAACCTGAAGGGCGTGAGCGTCGAGTTCCCGGTGGGCCTGCTGACCTGCGTGACCGGCGTCTCCGGCTCGGGCAAATCCACACTGGTCAACGACACGCTGTATGCCGCCGTGGCCCGCACGCTGTACCGCGCGCATGAAGAGCCCGCCGCGCATGAATCCATCGAAGGCATAGAACACTTCGACAAGGTCATCAACGTCGACCAGTCCCCGATAGGCCGCACGCCACGCAGCAATCCGGCCACCTACACCGGCCTCTTCACGCCGATACGCGAGCTGATGGCCGAGATGAATACCGCCCGCGAGCGCGGCTACGGCGCGGGGCGCTTTTCCTTCAACGTCGCCGGCGGCCGCTGCGAAGCCTGCCAGGGCGACGGCGTGGTCAAGGTCGAGATGCACTTTTTGCCCGATGTGTACGTGCCCTGCGACGTCTGCAAGGGCATGCGCTACAACCGCGAAACGCTGGAAGTGCAGTACAAGGGCAAGAACATCGCGCAGATCCTGGACCTCACGGTCGAGGTCGCGGCCGAGTTCTTCAAGGCCGTGCCCACCATCGCGCGCAAGCTGCAGACCTTGCTGGACGTGGGCCTGTCCTACATCAAGCTGGGCCAGGCCGCGACCACGCTCTCGGGTGGCGAGGCGCAACGCGTCAAGCTCGCGCTGGAACTGAGCAAGCGCGACACCGGGCGCACGCTGTACATCCTCGACGAGCCGACGACGGGCCTACATTTTGCCGACATCGACCTGTTGCTCAAGGTGCTGCACCAGCTGCGCGACGCAGGCAACACGATTGTCGTGATCGAGCACAACCTGGACGTCATCAAGACGGCCGACTGGCTGGTCGACATGGGCCCCGAAGGCGGAGCCGGCGGCGGCACCGTGGTGGGCGTGGGCACGCCGGAAGACATCGCCGCCAATCCCGCCAGCCATACGGGACGCTACCTGGCGCGCCTGCTGTAACTTGCGTCGATGCGCTCGGGCGCACGCCGTGCCCGGGCCGCGCCTTCTTTTCTTCACGGGATCCAGGTTTTGAACAGCTCCACCTTTTTCACCCAGCGCAAAATCGTTTTCCTGCTGGCCTCGCTGTGCTGCCTGCTCTGGGGCAGCGCCTACCCGGCGATCAAGAACGGCTATGCGCTGTTTGAGATCGCCGCCGGCGACATTCCCTCCAAGCTGGTGTTCGCGGGCTGGCGTTTTATTTTTGCCGGGCTGGTGCTGCTGGTGTTCGCCTTTATCAGCCGCAAGCCGGTGTTCCAGCTGGACCGCCGGACCTTCGGCCAGGTCGCGATTGTGGGCCTGACACAGACCAGCCTACAGTATGTGTTCTTCTACATCGGCCTGGCCTATGCCACCGGCGTGAAGAGTTCCATCATGAACGCGACCGGCACTTTTTTCAGCGTGCTGCTGGCGCACTACATCTACAAAAACGACAGGCTCAGCTTCAACAAGGTGCTGGGCTGCCTGGTGGGTTTCGCGGGCGTGATGGTGGTGAACTTCAGCGAAAGCCTGCTCAGCTTCGACTTCACGCTGCTCGGTGAAGGCTTTGTGGTGATCGCCGCCTTTGTACTCTCGGCCGCCAGCATCTACGGCAAAAAAGTTTCACAGCGCGTGGACTCGGTGGTGCTGACCGGCTGGCAGCTGGCGATCGGCGGCCTGGCCCTGCTGCTCATCGGTTTTGCCACCGGTGGTTCGCTGACGGGCTTCACCTTCAAGTCCACCTTGCTGATGGTGTACCTCGTGGTGCTGTCGTCGGCCGCGTTCTCGCTGTGGACGATTTTGCTGAAATACAACCGCGTGAGCATGATCACCGTCTTTAACTTCATGGTGCCGATTTTTGGGACCATGCTGTCGGCGGTGTTTCTGGATGAGCGGTTCCTGGAATGGAAGAATGGGGTAGCGTTGGGCTTGGTTTGTTATGGGATCTGGTTGGTGACGAAGGAAGAGAAGGGTGGTTGAGCCGGGTCTTGCTCCGGCGGGCGCGCTCTTACTCTTCATCCTCCTCTTTCCTCTTCTTGGTTCCGCTGGCCGGGTCTCGCCCCGGCGGGCGAGGCAATCGGGAGCGGGAACCAAATACAAAACACAAAGAAGACAAATACAAACAAGGACACGCCATGGCGTGTTCTTGTGGTTTTTGGTATTTTTCTCCCACCCCCTTGTGTATGCGCCGAGGAGCGGAGGTTCAGGCGGATAAGGGCTCGCGTTGTTTGAGCGAAGCGAGTTTAGCGAGACCCCGCCTGAACCGAGCACCGCAGGTTGCCCGTAGCGCAGCGGAGGGACGCAGACACCAGGGTCGCCTTTTCTTTTGCTTACTTTTCTTTTGGCGAAGCAAAAGAAAAGTGAGTAGCTGCCGGGCTACCCCCGGCCAACCGCCCACAGCACAAAGCGCAAAGGCCGAAGCAAG
>Ga0102587_1000238_pt1 | contig 69898 bp, 66 predicted proteins | sample AraplaF_Col_mTSA_FD_76853 | JGI IMG/M metagenome (GOLD analysis project Ga0102587, IMG submission 76853) | Arabidopsis root microbial communities from the University of North Carolina, USA - plate scrape MF_Col_mTSA (SPADES assembly) (version 2) | ecosystem: Host-associated > Plants > Roots >...
CCGCCACCAGCGCCTGAAAGACCTGGCCCTGAAGACCCAGGCTGACCTGCAGAAGAACGCCAGCACCCAGGAAGCCAACTTCCGCAAGGAAAAGGATGCTGACGGCCTGGCCAACCTGGGCTACGCCATGGTTTCCGACGGCAAGGCCGATGGCCTGAAGCTGATGGAAGAAGCGATCAAGCTGGGCACCGGCCGCAAGCCTGAAGAAATGAAGCTGCACTACGGCGTGGCTCAGTATGTTGCTGGCAAGAAATCTGCAGCCATCAGCACCCTGAAGTCGGTGAAAGGTACCGCTGGCGAGCCGGAACTGGCCCGCTACTGGACCATGTACATTAACAACCCGGTCTGATCAAAGCCGGGCTGAGCCAAAAAGCGCTGCCTGCAACCGCAGGCAGCGCTTTTTTACTTTGAAGCCTTATAATCAAGCATTTGAGCCTGACAGCAATATAAATGAAGGTATTTCGCGGACTTCCCAATGCAGCGGCGCGTGCGCCCTGCGCCCTGACGATTGGCAACTTCGACGGTGTCCACCGCGGCCACCAGGCGTTGCTGGCGCGCGTGCGCGCGGCCGCCGATCGCCTTGGACTGGAATCGGCCGTGATGACCTTCGAGCCCCATCCCCGCGAATTCTTCGCCCACAAGATGGGCGATATGTCGAAAGCCCCGCCGCGCATCGCCAACCTGCGCGACAAGCTGCAGGCCCTGGAAAACAATGGCGTCGACCGCGTGATCGTCGAGCACTTCTGCGACGCCTTCGCCGGCCAGTCGCCGCAAGCCTTCGTCGAAAAGGTGCTGGTCGAAGGCCTGCACGTGAAATGGCTGATGGTAGGCGACGACTTCTGCTACGGCGCCAAACGTGCCGGCAACGTTGCCATGCTGACCGAAGCGGGCAAACAGTACGGCTTTGAAGTCGAAGTGCTGCCGACCGTGCGCAATGGCGAAACCCGCATTTCCTCTTCCGCCGTGCGCAGCGCGCTGGCGGAAGGCGACTTCCCGCACGCGCAGGCGCTGCTGGGCCATCCCTATTCGATTTCCGGCCATGTGATCCACGGCGCCAAGCTGGGGCGCGATATCGGCTTTCCGACCCTGAACCTGCGCGTGCCGCACCGACCTGCCCTCTCGGGCATTTTCATCGTGCAGGTGCACGGCCTGGACGAGAAGCCGCTGCCGGCTGTCGCCAGCCTTGGCGTGCGCCCGACGGTGGAGGACGCCGGCCGCGTGCTGCTGGAAGTCCATGTCTTCGACTTCGCCCGGAACTGCTACGGCAAGGTGGTGCGCGTCGAATTCCTGCAAAAGATACGTGACGAAGAAAAGTTCATTGACCTGCCTACCCTGGTCAAGGCCATCGAGCGCGACGCCGGCCAAGCGCGCGCCTTCTTCGCCGCCAACTCCGTCACCGACCGAATTTAGGCCTTGCCCAACTCCGCAAGCGCCTACCGAAATACAAACTTAAAGCATTCATCATGTCTGACAACAAACCGAAGAAACAAGAGAGCAAATACCCGGTCAATATGACCGAAACCTCCTTCCCGATGCGCGGCGACCTGGCCAAGCGCGAACCGGGCTGGGTCAAGCAATGGCAGGACAAGAAGATCTACGAACGCGTGCGCAAGGCCGCTAAGGGCCGCCCGAAGTTCGTGCTGCATGATGGTCCTCCCTACGCCAACGGCGACATCCACATCGGCCACGCCGTCAACAAGATCCTGAAAGACATTGTGGTCAAGTCGCGCACCCTGGCGGGCTTCGACGCGCCTTATGTGCCGGGCTGGGATTGCCACGGCATGCCGATCGAGATCCAGATCGAAAAGCTGTTCGGCAAGAACCTGCCGACCGCCGATGTGCTGACCAAGGCGCGCGCCTATGCGCACGAGCAGGTCGAGCGCCAGAAAAAGGACTTCATCCGCCTGGGCGTGCTGGGCGAATGGGATAATCCTTACCTGACCATGAACTACGGTAACGAAGCCGACGAGCTGCGCGCCCTGGGCAAGCTGCTGGAGAAAGGCTATGTCTACCGCGGCCTGAAGCCTGTGAACTGGTGCTTCGATTGCGGTTCCGCCCTGGCGGAAGCGGAAGTGGAATACCAGAACAAGCGCGACCCGGCGATCGACGTCGGTTTCGCCTTCCATGAACACGACAAGCTGGCAGCCGCCTTCGGCCTGCCCGCCCTGCCGGCCGGCGACGGCTTCGTGGTGATCTGGACCACCACCCCTTGGACCATCCCGTCCAACCAGGCCCTGAACATGCACCACGAAGTGACCTACGCGCTGGTGCAGACCGAGCGCGACGGCAAGCCGCTGCTGCTGATCCTGGCCAAGGACCTGGTGGCCTCCTGCCTGGAGCGCTACAAGCTGGAAGGCAGCGTCATCGCCACCGCCACCGGCGACAAGCTGGCCGGCATCGCCTTCAAGCACCCGCTGCACGCCCGCGACGCGTTCTACGACCGCCTGTCGCCGGTCTACATCGCCGACTACGTGACCACCGAAAGCGGTACCGGCGTGGTGCACTCGGCCCCAGCTTACGGCCAGGACGACTTCATCTCCTGCAAATCGCACGGCATGAAGGATGACGACATCCTGAAGCCGGTGATGGGGGACGGCAAGTACATCCCTTCCCTGCCGCTGTTCGGCGGCATGAGCATCTGGGAAGCCTCCAAGCCGATCTGCGAAGCGCTGCGCGAAGCGGGCGCCCTGTTCGAACTGAAGATGTTCGACCACAGCTACATGCACTGCTGGCGCCACAAGACCCCGATCGTCTACCGCGCCACCTCGCAGTGGTTCGCCGGCATGGACATCCAGCCGCTGGACGGCGGTTCCACCCTGCGCGAGACCGCGCTGGAAGGCATCGAAGCCACCGAATTCTTCCCTGACTGGGGCAAGGCGCGCCTGCACGGCATGATCGCCAACCGTCCGGACTGGACCCTGTCGCGCCAGCGCCAGTGGGGCGTGCCGATGGCGGTGTTCGTCCACAAGGAAACGGGCGAGCTGCACCCGCGCACCGCGGAACTGCTGGAGCAGGTGGCCAAGCTGATCGAGCAAGGCGGCATCGACGCCTGGCAGGCGCTGGATCCGGCCACGCTGCTGGGTGCGGAAGCCGAACACTATGTGAAGAACAAGGACACGCTGGACGTCTGGTTCGACTCCGGCTGCACTCACCAAACCGTGCTGCGCGGCTCGCATCCTGAGCAATCGCATTTCCCGGCCGACCTGTACCTGGAAGGATCGGACCAGCACCGCGGCTGGTTCCACTCCTCGCTGCTGACCTCTTCGATGCTGAACGGCCGTCCGCCGTACAAGGCGCTGCTGACCCACGGCTTCGTGGTCGACGGCGAAGGCAAAAAGATGTCGAAGTCGATCGGCAATACCGTCGCGCCGCAGAAGGTGTCCGACACCCTGGGCGCCGATATCCTGCGCCTGTGGGTGGCCGCCACCGACTACACCTCCGAGCTGTCGATCTCCGACGAGATCCTGAAGCGCGTGACCGAGTCGTACCGCCGTATCCGCAACACCCTGCGCTTCCTGCTGGCCAATACCTCGGACTTCGATCCGAAGGCGAACGCCGTGCCGGTGGCCGAGCTGCTGGAAATCGACCGCTACGCGCTGGCTAACATGGCTGCGCTGCAGGCCGACCTGTCGCGCCATTACGAGCGTTACGAATTCCACCCGGTGGTGTCCAAGCTGCAGAACTTCTGCTCCGAGGACCTGGGCGGCTTCTACCTGGACATCCTGAAGGACCGCCTGTACACCAGCGCCGTGGATTCCAAGGCACGCCGTTCCGCGCAGACCGCGCTGTGGCACATCACCCAGTCGCTGCTGCGCCTGATGGCGCCGGTGCTGTGCTTCACCGCCGAAGAGGCGTGGGCATCGTTCGCCGGCGAAGAATCGTTCAAAGCCAGCGACGAAACCATCTACACCCAGACCTGGTGGCAGCTGCCGCAACTGGCGGACGCCGAAGCCCTGATGGCCAAGTACGCGACCATCATCGCCGTGCGGGCCGACGTGACCAAGCAACTGGAAGAACTGCGCGGCTCCGGTGCGATTGGCTCCTCGCTGCAGGCGGAACTGGAGATCAAGGCTGCCGGCGACAAGTTCAAGGCGCTGGCATCGCTGGACGACGACCTGAAGTTCATCTTCATCACTTCGCTGGCCAAGGCTGTCGAAGTGGCATCCGAAGCGGATGAAGCCGTGAACGTGGCGGCATCGACCGCGCAGAAGTGCGAGCGCTGCTGGCACTACCGTGCAGACGTGGGCTCGCACGCCGACCACCCAAGCCTGTGCGGTCGTTGCCACTCCAACCTGTTCGGCGCCGGCGAGTCCCGCAAGTTCGCCTAACCCAAGTCTGCGGCAGCCGCCGGCCGGGTCTGACCCTTGGGTCAGACCCAGGTTCACCGGGTTCCGGCGAGCAGCAAAGAAAAGAAACCATGGCCACCAAAAAGACCACTACCTTCAGCAGCAAACCCTCCGGCAGCATGGCCCCATGGCTGGGCATCGCCTTCATCATCATCCTGCTGGACCAGCTAAGCAAAATCACGATCAGCAAGCTATTCGTGTATGGTGAAGAAAAAGTCATCACCAGCTTCTTCAACCTGGTCCTGGCCTACAACAAAGGCGCCGCATTCAGCTTCCTGGCCAATGAAGGCGGCTGGCAGCGCCACCTGTTCACCGCCATCGGCGTCTTCGCCGCGCTGTACATCATCTACCTGCTGATGCGCCACAGCGGCCAGCGCATGTTCTGCTGGGCCTTGTCCCTGATCCTGGGCGGCGCAGTCGGCAACGTGATCGACCGCATCTGGCACGGCCACGTGATCGACTTCCTCGATTTTCACTGGAGCGGCTTCGGCCACTTCCCGGCCTTTAACATCGCCGACACCGCCATCTGCATTGGCGCCGCACTGTTCGTACTGGACGAACTGCGCCGCGTGAACAAGTAGGAGCAGCAAAATGGAACTGACTGGCAAGAAAATCGTCCTCGGCCTGTCCGGCGGCGTAGCCTGCTACAAGGCCGCTGAACTGTGCCGCGCGCTGACCAAGGAAGGCGCCTCGGTGCAGGTCGTGATGACCGATGCCGCGACCCACTTCATCACTTCGGTGACGATGCAGGCGCTGTCCGGCAAGCCGGTCTTCAGCAGCCAGTGGGATCCGCGCGTGAACAACAATATGGCCCACATCGACGTCACGCGCGATGCCGACGCCATCCTGATCGCGCCCTGCTCCGCCGACTTCATCTACAAGCTGGCGCACGGCGTGTGCGACGACCTGCTGTCGACCATGTGCCTGGCCCGCCCAAGCCGCGTGCCCTTGCTGATCGCGCCGGCCATGAATGTGGAAATGTGGTCCAACCCGGCCACCCAGCGCAATGTTGAACAGGTGCGTGCAGACGGCATCACCGTGTTCGGCCCTGCCGCCGGCGACCAGGCCTGCGGCGAAGTGGGCCTGGGCCGCATGCTGGAACCGGAACAACTGCTGGCGGAAATGATCGCAGCCTTCCAGCCGAAAGTCCTGGCCGGCAAGCGCATCCTGGTCACCGCAGGCCCGACCTTCGAAGCCATCGACCCGGTGCGCGGCATCACCAATCTGTCCTCGGGCAAGATGGGCTATGCCGTGGCGCGCGCCGCGCGTGAAGCGGGCGCCGAAGTGACGTTGGTGTCCGGTCCTGTCGCGCTGGAGACGCCGTACGGCGTGGACCGCCACAACGTCAAGAGCGCGCAACAGATGTTCGACGCGGTGATGGACCACATCGGCGGCCAGCACGTATTCATTTCCGTGGCCGCCGTGGCCGACTGGAAAGTCGTGAACCCGAGCGCGCAGAAGGTCAAAAAAACCGGCGACAACAGCGTGCCGGAACTGAAGTTCGAACAGAATCCGGACATCCTGGCCAGCGTGGCCACCCGTACCAGCCTGGCCGGCTGGCCTTACTGCGTAGGCTTCGCCGCCGAATCGGAAAACCTGATCGAATACGGCGCCAGCAAACGCGAACGCAAAGGCATTCCCCTCCTGGTCGGCAATATCGGCCACAACACCTTCGGCCAGGACGACAACACCATTATCCTGTTTGACGAGAACGGACATACCATCCTGCCGCGCGCCGACAAGCTCACGCTGGCGCGCCAGCTGATTTCCGAAATCGCCAAACGCATCGACAAGAACTCGCTATTCCAATGAAAACTGTAGACGTCAAAATCCTCGACCCGCGCATGAAAGAACAGATGCCGGCGTATGCAACTCCCGGTAGCGCCGGCCTCGACCTGCGCGCCTGCATCGATGCACCGCTCGTGATCGAGCCCGGCCAGACTGTGCTGGTGCCAACCGGCCTTGCCATCCATATCGCCGACCCGGGCTATGCGGCCATGATCCTGCCCCGCTCGGGCATGGGCCATAAGAACGGCATTGTTTTGGGGAATCTGGTAGGCTTGATTGACTCCGATTACCAGGGACAATTAATGGTGTCTACCTGGAACCGGGGCTTAAACACGTTTACGCTGAACCCAATGGAGCGCCTGGCGCAATTGATCATCGTGCCCGTGCTGCAGGTTGGCTTCAATGTTGTCGAAGACTTCGAGGCCAGCGACCGCGGCGCCGGAGGTTTCGGCAGCACTGGCAAGCACTGAGGAAATATCTATGGCAGTAGAGCAACGCTACAATTCAAATTCGCCGCTGACCTGGCCCGCGATTGCGGCCGCGCTCCTGCTCTCTGCCTGTTCAACCATCCAGCCCGGCGGCGAGCCTGCCGCGCCGGAACAGCCGATCCAGCCGTCCGTCCCTGCAGCCCCGGTGGTAACACCGCAAATGCAGGCCGCACGCGACAACCTGAAAGTGATCGCCGGACTGCAGGAGCGCCTGTACCGCATTGCCGCCCCGCTGCTGATCAATAACGCAGACCTGTGCAAAGCGCAGGCGCGCAACCTGCTCGGCTTCACCGCCAAGAATAAATACTCCTACCCCGGCGAATACGCCGACGCTTCGGCCGCCGTGCTGGGCTACGACGACGTGCTGCAAGTGTCCGGCGTGCTGGCAGGCAGCGGCGCCGCCAAGGCTGGCCTGCGCAAGGGTGACGACCTGGTAGCCGCCGGCGGCAAACCGCTGCCGCGCGGCCGCGATGCTGAAAGCAAGGCTGCGGCCGTCTTCGGCCCGCTGACCGCCAACAGCGCCACCCTGAGCATGACCATCGCCCGCAATGGCGCCAACCAGACGCTGAACGTGCCGGTGACCCGCGCCTGCGCCTTCCGCGTCGACCTGGGCAACTCGGACAATGTGAACGCCTACAACGACGGCAGCCGCGTGATGCTCACGCGCGGCATGATCAACTTCGCACAAAACGACGAAGCGGTGGCTTACGTGATGGCGAAGGAACTGGCGCATAACATCCTGGGCCATGCGGGCACGATGCGCAGCACCGCCACCATGTCCAGCATTATCGACAACCTGGCGTCGGTGCGGCCCGACCTGACCATGCTGGTCGGAACTGCGGGCGTGCGGCCTATGCCAGCCGATTACGATGTGGCGGCCGACAACCTGGCGCTGTACATGCTGGCGCGCGCCGGCTACAACATCAGCAACGCGCATGGTTTCTGGCAGCGCCTGTCCGGGCAATATCCTGCTACGGCGCTGAACGGCTACACCGCGATCCACCCGAATGTCACTGCGCGACTGGCCGCGATGGACCGCAGCGTTTCCGAAATCAAGGCCAAGCAGGCCGCCAAACGCCCGCTGCTGCCATGAAAACGGTGGTCCTGATGCTCGCACTGGCGCCCTCGGTGGCGCTGGCGGCCCCCTGGACCACCCTCTCCAAGGACAAGGACAGCACCCTCCTGTTCGACAGCAAATCCGTGCGTAAAGAAGGCGAAGGCCGCAAGGCCTGGACCATGGAAACTTTTCGCAAGCCGCAGACCGCGCCCGACGGCAAAATGTACCTGTCGGTGCGCTCGCTGCACCTGTATGCCTGCGGTGCCGGCACCCGCACCCTGCTGAGCCAGACTTTCCACGCCGATGTCCTGGGCAAAGGCGAGCCGGTCGGCACCTTCAAATACGAAGCCTACGATCCTGAAACAATCGCGCCCGACAGCCTGCCCGAAAAGGCCCTGAAGGCCGTCTGCAAAAAGCGCTGACCCTTGCTATAGTTCGGTGCATGGACAGCATCGACCTCGAAGTACTCAAGACTTGCTCCGCCTGGCTGGCGGCTGGCCACCGCTGCGAACTGGTCACGGTGATCCGCACCTGGGGCTCGAGCCCGCGTCCGATCGGCGCCACCCTTGCCATTTGCGACGACGGCCGCGTGGTCGGTTCAGTTTCCGGCGGCTGCATCGAGGATGACTTGATTGAGCGCGTGCGCAAGGAAGGCATCGTGCGCGAACTGCCCGAAGTGGTCAGCTACGGCATTACCGCCGACGAGGCGCATCGGTTCGGCCTGCCCTGCGGCGGCACCATCGAACTGGCGCTCGAGCCGCTCGTGCCAAACAGCCGCATCGACGAATTGCTGGACCGCCTGGCCAGGCACGAACTGGTGGCACGCACGCTCAATGTGAGCACAGGCACCGTCACGCTGGAACGCGCCCGTCCCGGCGCCGTGCTGGAGCGCAGCGGCGACCTGCTGGTCACCCAGCACGGTCCACGCTGGCGGCTGCTGATCATCGGCGCCGGACAGCTCTCGCGCATGCTGGCGCAGATTGCCACTGCCATGGATTACCACGTCACTGTCTGCGACCCGCGCGAAGAATACCGCGCCGGCTGGGCCCTGCCCGATGTACCGCTGGTGCATGCCATGCCGGACGACCTGGTGCTGGAGATGCAGCTCGATTCCCGCAGTGCCGTGGTGGCGCTGACCCACGACCCCAAGCTCGACGACATGGCCCTGATGGAAGCGCTCAAATCCGACGCCTTCTACATCGGCGCCATCGGCTCGCGCGCCAACAACAACAAGCGGCGCGAGCGGCTGTTGCAATTCGACCTGACGGAAGAGCAGATTGCCCGCCTGCACGGCCCGATCGGCCTGTACATCGGCAGCAAGACGCCGCCGGAGATTGCAATTTCCATCCTGGCCGAAATGACGGCGGTAAAGAACGGCGTACCCGAAGTCCTGCAGATCAACCACGCCGCCGCCCTGGCCACAGCCCCCGGCCCCGCCTGCCCGACATGAATTCAATAGCAAGAACCAGATCGCCCTATAGACGAGCCTGTGTCAACCTTGGGGTCAGGCTCTTTAGTTGACACGGCCTCAGCCACTTGCAGATGAGACTGTGTCAAGCAAAGCGCCTGACCCCAAGGTTGACACGAACTGAACCGTATGAATACTTCAAACCTTCTCAAACTGATTTTGCTGGCTGCCATCTGGGGCGGCTCATTCCTGTTCATGCGGATCGCGGCGCCGGTGCTGGGGCCGGGCGTGCTGATCGAGTATCGCGTGACGTTTGCGGCCATCTTCCTGGCGGTGGTGGCCCTGGTGCTGCGCAAGCGCCTTGACCTGGGCAAGCATTGGAAGCATTACCTGGTGCTGGGATTCTTTAACTCGGCCCTGCCCTTCCTGCTGTTTGCGTTTGCGGCCAAGACCCTGACGGCTTCCGTTCTGTCGGTGCTGAATGCGACGGCGCCGATCTGGGGCGCGATCGTCGGCGCCGTCTGGCATCGCCATATGGTTTCAGGGCGCGTGATGCTTGGACTTGCATTGGGCACGGCTGGCGTCGCGATGCTGGTCGGTTTCGATCATGTCAGCAGCAAGGATGGCGCCGGCCTGGCCATCGCCGCCGCCACGCTGGCGGCTTTCAGCTACAGCATCGCCACTACCTACACCAAAGTATCCAAGGCGGCACAAGGCGTGGAGCCTTTTGCCAATGCCCATGGCAGCATGTGGGCGGCGGCCTTGCTGACCATTCCGTCGCTCGCGATTTTCCCGCAGCCTGGCGAGCCGACTGTCGGCATCATGGGGGCGGCTCTGGCGCTGGGTGTGCTGTGCAGCGGCATCGCTTACCTGCTGTATTTCGGACTGGTGCGCGATGTCGGGCCGACGTCGGCGCTGACCGTCACTTTCCTGAATCCTTTGTTCGGCATCCTGTGGGGGGCCCTGTTCCTGCATGAGGTGGTGGGCTGGTACACGGTTGCCGGCGCGGCCATCGTCATCACCGGCACCATGCTGGTCACCGGCTACAAGGTCAAGCTGCCCTGGATGCAAAAGACCGAGGCCGCATGAAGCATTCGCTTTCACTTGCCCTTCCTGCTGCGTATCGCGTGCAGGACGTCCTGTCCTTCCATAGCCGCGATGCCGAAAGCGTCGCGGAACAAGTGAGCCCCGATGCGATCCGCAAGGGCATGCTGCTGGATGGCGTGCCGGTGTTGCTGGCTGTTGCACTGCCAAAGGGCCGCGCACGATCAATCGCCTGCGAGGCTGACATTGATTTGCCGCCCGCACGCAAGGTTCCGCCGGCACTGGCGGCGCAGATCGAAGCCGCTGCGCGCAACATCCTCGGGCTGCATATCGATCCGGCCCCCTTCGTGGCGTTTGCACGCGAGGACGATTTGCTTGGCCCCGTGGTCGCTCGCCAGCCGGGCCTGCGTATCGTGCAGTCGGCAACGGTTTTCGAGGCGCTGACCTGGGCCATCATCGGCCAGCAAATCAACCTGTCCTTTGCCATCGCGCTGCGCCGGACCTTCATCCTGCAGGCCGGCCGCCAGCACAAGGAGGGCCTGTGGTGCTATCCGGAGGCTGCGGACGTGGCGCAGCTCACAGTCGAAGACCTGACCAGCCGCAAGTTCTCGCGCGCCAAGGCTGAGACCCTGATCCGCTTCGCCCAGCTTGTCGCTTCCGGCGAACTCGATATCGAAGAGCGCGAAGACAACCCGATCCCGGCCATCTGCCAGAACCTGCTGGCGGTCAAAGGCATCGGGCCCTGGACGGTCAACTATGCCCTGCTGCGCGGTTATGGCTACGCCGATTGCTCACTGCATGGCGACGTCGCCATCCGCGCGGCGCTGCAGCGCCTGCTGGGCGAGGACAGCAAGCCGGACATGGCGCGCACCGAGGCCTTGCTGCAGCGCTACTCCCCGCACCGCACGATGGCGGCGGCCCACCTGTGGGCCAGCCTGGCGTTCGAAGCCTGAGCTCAATAGTAGTACTTGGTAATTCTGGCCCAGTCGCTCTTCGGGTAAAGCTTGTGCAGCATGCTGAACGCCTGCTTTGAGTTCCGGGAACGCAGGTCCCACTTCTCCTGCGGCACTTCGCCCCAGGGGCATTCGCGCCGCATCGAGGCCACCAACAGGTGCAGCGCCTTCGGTGCTTCCTCGTCATTCGGCTTGGCGGATGCCCATGCCATCAAGGTCGGTGCAAGGTAGATCGAGCGCAGCGTCAACTGCCACAAACCCTGGTGCTCCTGCTCCGCCACCGCCAGTTGCTCCTGGCTCAGGAAGCGCGGCGCCGGAGCCACCCGCCCTTCCATGCCGATCGGGTTGCAGGCCTGGTCATTGGTAACGCCAGCCTTGCTGACCACCTGCGGCCGGAGTTCCGGCGTGTTCACCAGAATCAGCGCGCCTGCCAACTTGCGCTCGGCGCCGCTGGCCGCCTTGCGATAGCGTGCGTACAGGTGGGCGGTGGTCTTGCGCCCTTCTGCGATGCCATCCAGCAGGGACAACACCGTCGCTTCGTCATTGGCGATCAGGGCACGCGTGAAGATGGTTTCCCTCAGTTCCGTCTTCCAGGACGGCAGCAAGGCAGGATTGTCGTATAGCGCTTTCAGGCTCTCCATCGGCAGGTAGCGATACACGACGAGGCGGAAATCGTCGTCGCTTCCTTCGGGGACTTTTGCCGCGTCATCAATCGGCGCGCCGCGCTCCACCGGGTCGAGGGTGCGTCGCCCGGCCTTGGCAAAACCATCCAGCGTACCGGCTGTCTGCATCTTCAGCGCCATGAAACGATTGGTGGTTGCCACCGACATGGACTTGCCCTGCGCCGCCAGCACGCGGTCGATATCCTTGTCGGCTTGCGCCAGGCGATTTTCCGCAATGGCCAGGCGCGCCAGGTTGTATTGCATGGTCTGGTAGAGCGGGTGTGCGGCCGGTACCGCCGCGGCGGCTTTGCGTTCCGCATCGCTTAGGTCGCCCGCCTGGGCGATGGTGAGGAGAGGCGCCAGCCACAGGGCATCGCCCTGCTTCTGCCAGTTTTGGCGCGCTAGGTCCAGTGCCTGCTTGCGCCGTGCCTTTGCCTCAGGAGTCGTGTTGCTGTCGAATAGATCCGCAGAATCGCCCTGCATGCTGCCGATCCAGGCCGTCAGCGGTTCCTTGGCAGCGATCATCTCGCTGCGCGGCAGCTTGTCGAGCAACAGCAAGTAGTCACTCAGCATGGACGGCGTATCGGCGCTGAAGGGCTCCTGCTCGAGACGGCGCGCCAGCACCTTCACCTGCGCAGCGGGGTCGAGACGCGCGTCGACCAGCAACATCATTTGCCGTGCCGGCGCGTAATGAGGCGCCAGTGCTTCCAGTTCCTGTCGCGCCTGTTTGAACTTGGCAGTGCTGCTGTCGTCGGCGCCTTCCCTTTGCAGCGTCGCGCTGCGGATCAGGCTACGTGCAGCCAGGTAGGCGCCCAAGGGCTGCCACGGCGACGACGTGTCCTGCGCCACAGCCTGGAACTGGCGGCGTGCGGCGTCAAGGTTACCTGAGTAGAAATTGGCGGCAGCTTCCTGGTAGGCGCGGTCTGCTTTCAGCCACGCGGGGGCGTTGCCCGGAATTGCTGGCGGCAAGACCGGAGTCGCCGGACCGTCCTGCACGCTGCAATTGGCAAACACTGCGTCCTGCCCTTCCAGCCAGGCCTTGAACCACTGGTCAGGCCTGCCTCCTTGTCCCAGTTGCGCACGCGCCTTGGCCGTCGCGGCGGCGCGCCTCAGCGCATCGGGATGGCAATTCACATAATGTCCCCAATAGTCGGCGCCGGTGATCTCGACTTTGACTTCGGCCGGCAAGCCCACTTGCTGCGCAAGCGGCGCACGCGCCTTGAACCATTCGCCGCTGCCATTCTTCTCCGCGTTGGCGACATAGTCCCATGCCCGATGGTTGTCTCCCACATGCCAATCCCACACATTCAGTGATGCGACTTGCGATGGGTTGATGCCATGTCCTTTGGCCGCCTGGTATGCAAGATACAGGTACACCCGCCAATAGCTACTGGACAGCACGCCAAGATTGCCGGCAGCGTATTTGGGCAGTGCGCGCGGCGCCACCATGAATTCATTGGCGTAGAGGTTGTAAGTGAAGCCATCGCCACCGCTCGAAAGAGCGTACTGCGGCAGGGCGATCAGGGCTACGACGGCTGCGAGCTTGCGCAGCCTGGGAAATCGTTTCATTGAGCGTGCACCTTGGTTGGGGAATGGAGGGCCTGCCATTGAGCAGCCGTCCACGATCGTGGGGAAAAGTAATAGCTGCGTGGCGCGAGGCGGCGCAGCCGCGGTTCGTCGGTTGCATAGCCCACCGCCTGGCGGCAATAGGGCTGGGTGAATCCTTGCCACCGCAGGCGCTGCCGAAGTTCGTGCTGTTGCTGCCCCATGCGGAAGGCCATTGGCACCACTTCGTCGGCCATCCCTTCGGCCAGCCAGGCATCGTCGAGGCACCAGGATGCCAAAGCGGTCACCGACAGCGCCACTTCGGGCGGCAAGGCGCGGCGGACGGCGGCGACAGTGCGCGCCAGGAAGGGGCGCTGCGACCGCCGCACTTCGAAATCAATCTGCACTACCTGCCGGTTGGCGCCCGGTGCGATGCGCAGCAATTCCTTGACGATGGCCTGCATCTGCACTTCGTTCAGCGCCGGTGGTTCGCGTCCGGACAGGTCGACGTGCAGTACGGGTACGCGAGCGGTGGCGGGGTCAACCAGCAGGCGGGCGGTGCGTGGCCGCACCAGCGCTTCATCGCCCTCCAGCATGATGCTGGACGCGACAAAGGCCACCCCGGCATCGGCGGGCAGCCAGCGCAAGTCTTCCGGGCGCTCCCAGGCCCAGGCCATTTGCAAGGGCAACAGGGCCAAGGCCGGATGCGCATTCGGCAGGCGGCTGCTGTCGGCGCGGGCCAGCAGCAAGATGGCGATAAACAAGAGCAAACGTTGCATGTCCAACATCATAAAGGATGGATGCTTTACCATCACGTTTTTGCTCGCAGCGCTTGACCCTCACCTAACGTCAGGCTCCAGCATGGCTATAACGTAACGAGGAAAAGGAGCTCCGCATGATGTTGAAAGTAGGTGAACTGGCGCGCCGTTCAGGCCTGACCGTGCGCACCCTGCACCATTACGACAGCATCGGCCTGCTCAAGCCTTCGGGACGCTCCGATGCCGGCTACCGCCTCTACAACCGCGACGACGTGGCCCGCCTGCACCAGGTGCAGGCGCTGCGCCGTTTCGGCATGGCGCTGGCCGACATCGGTCAATTCCTGGCCAAGCCCGGCGCTTCCCTGCCCGACCTGATCGCCCGCCAGATCGACTCGCTCGACCGGCAAATCGCCGAAGCCGCCAAGCTGCGCGAACAGCTGACGGCCCTGCGCGGGCAATTGCTGGCAGGCGAGGAGCCGGAATTGGCTACCTGGCTAACCACACTGGAGCAAATGACCGTGTACGACAAATACTTCACCAAGGAAGAACTGGCGCAACTGCCGATTTACAGCGATCCCGCCGCGCCCGAGGAATGGGCAAAACTGATCGAAGCCGTAGGGCAGAAAATGGCGGCCGGCGTCCCGCCATCCGATCCAACAGTACAAGAATTGGCTGAAAAATGGATGGCGACCTTCAGCCGCCAGTCCGGCCACAGTGTCGAGATGATGCACCGGCTCGACAATATGTGGTCGCGCGAAGAGGAATACCGCAAGCAAAGCGGCGTGACGCTCGAGATGCGCAACTATATTGCGGCGGCCAGTGGCCAGGGGAAACTGGGGCTGTATGCCAAATATATGCGGCCGGAGGAAATCGAGACCATGCACAAGCATTTCCGCACCCGCGCCCACGAATGGCCGGCACTGATCGGCGAAATCCGCGCGCAAATGGCGGCCAATCCCTCGCCATTGGCGCCTGAAGCGGGTGCGCTGGCCCAGCGCTGGTTTGAACTGTTCACCGATATGGTCGGCAATGCGCCGGGCGTACGTGAACGCTTCCGCCAAGCGCTGGAAAGCGAGCCGGCGCTCCGTGCAGGCCGCATGATGACCGACGAAGTGCTGGATTTCCTGCGCCAGGCCCACGCAGCGGCGTAATAGACGAAAAAAAACCGTCATCGCTAGCTGCTGATGACGGTTTCTTCTGAATTCTGGTTGCGGGGACAGGATTTGAACCTGTGACCTTCGGGTTATGAGCCCGACGAGCTGCCAGACTGCTCCACCCCGCGTCTGATGCGAGTATTATAGGGCGTCTCGCCAATTTAGGCAATATTTATCCCACTCCTTCTGACGATAGTTCGAATATATTTCGCTGAATCGCGGCAATGTGCCGTTCGGTGTACAGTAGACCCTATGAAATTCTGCTCAGAATGCGCTCACCCTGTTGAGTTGATGGTCCCGGCCGGCGACAACCGGCCGCGTTATGTTTGCGTCAATTGTTCGGCAATCCATTATCAAAATCCCAAGATGGTGATCGGTACGGTCCCGGTCTGGGAGCGCGACGGTGAGTTGCAGGTATTGCTGTGCAAGCGGGCCATCGAGCCGCGCCGCGGGTTCTGGACCCTGCCGGCCGGCTTCATGGAAAACAACGAGACCACGGCCGAGGCCGCCCAGCGCGAAACCGAAGAGGAAGCCGGGGCCAATATCGACCTCGGCAGCCTGTATACCCTGCTCAATGTGCCGCGCGTGCACCAGGTGCATATGTTTTACCTCGCCACCTTGCGCGACCTTGAGTTTGCGCCGGGCGAAGAGAGCCTGGACGTCAAGATGTTCACGGAAGCGGAAATCCCCTGGGACGACCTGGCCTTCCCTACCATTCGCACCACGCTGGAACTCTTCTTCGCCGACCGCGCCAGAATGCGCGAGGGCGGCAGCTACGGCTTCCATACCCAGGACATCACCCAGCCAATGCGCCAGCCGTCCGACACATGATTCCCTGGCTCGACGTCAACACGCCCTTTCCCGACGTCTCCGAAGCCCTGACCACGGACGCGCCGGGCCTGTTGGCTGCCGGCGCAGACCTGTCGCCGAAGCGCTTGCTGGCCGCTTACCAGCGCGGCATCTTTCCCTGGTTTTCGGAGGGCCAGCCCATCCTGTGGTGGAGCACCGATCCGCGCATGGTCCTGCGCACCGGCGATTTCAGGATTTCCGACAGCTTGCGCAAAACGCTGAAAAAGATTGCGCGCGACGGCCAGCGCTGGGAAGTGCGTTTCGACAGCGCTTTTGAACAGGTGATGCGCGCCTGTGCCGCGCCGCGGCGCGACGGCCCCGGCACCTGGATTTCGGAAGACATCATCGCCGGCTACACTGGGCTGCACCAGCAGGGCTTCGCCCATTCATCCGAACTATGGCTGGACGGTGAACTGGTGGGCGGCGCTTACGGCGTGTCGATCGGAACCATGTTCTACGGTGAATCGATGTTTGCACGCGTTACCGACGGTTCCAAGGTGGCGCTGGCCTATCTCGTGCATTTTTTGCGACAGCATGGCGTAGAGCTGATCGATTGCCAGCAGGAGACCGGCCACCTGGCTTCGCTAGGCGCGCGCCCCATCCCGCGCAAGGATTTCATAGCGCACTTGCAGAAATGTATTGTGATGCCACAGATACGCGATTGGTGCCCTATCGCACCGTTTTAAGCCGCGGACGCGTTATGATATGACTCATGACGCAGCTTAACGACCTTCCCTTCGCAACGTTGCAGTTTTATACAACGGCGCCTTATCCGTGCAGCTACCTTGATGCACGCCAGGCCCGTTCGCAAGTGGCAACGCCTTCGCACCTGATCAACGCCGACGTGTACTCGGAGCTGGTGAAGAATGGTTTCCGCCGCAGCGGCATCTTTACTTATCGTCCATATTGCGATGGATGCCAGGCCTGCATTCCGGTGCGGGTCGTGGCCGGCGGTTTCAAGCCGACGCGCGGCCAGCGCCGTGCATGGCAGCGCCACAGCAACTTGCAGGCCGGCGTGGCCAGCCTGTCGTTCTCGGACGAACATTACGAGCTTTACCTGCGCTACCAGAGCACCCGCCACGCAGGCGGCGGCATGGACCAGGATTCGCGCGACCAGTATGCGCAGTTCCTGCTGCAAAGCCGGGTCAACACGCGCCTCGTCGAATTCCGCGAGCCCAACGGCACGCTGCGCATGGTGTCCATCATCGACGTGCTGTCGGATGGCCTGTCGTCGGTCTACACCTTCTTCGACCCGGACGTGCCGGGCGCCTCGTTCGGCACCTATAACGTGATGTGGCAGATCGCGCAGGCGCACGAACTGGGGCTGGAATTTGTCTACCTGGGCTACTGGATCGAAGACAGCCCGAAGATGAACTACAAGATCAAGTTCCAGCCGCTGCAGGCACGCATCAAAGGCGTGTGGGGGCCGCTCACTTCCTCATCAAATCCAGCAGTGCAACCGTAGTTGCCAGTACGCCGGTCTGGATCGACTTTTCCGCATCGGCGCGGAACAGCGGGCTATGGTTGTAGGCAATCGTGCCTTTGCCGGCACGTGCCGCTTCCACCTGCGCGGCCGGCGTGCCGCCCACCATGAAATACACGCTCGGGATGCCCTGTCCGTAAATAAAGTGGGCATAGTCCTCACCCACCATGCTGCCGCGCTGGTAGCCCTTGTCGAAAATACCCTCACCCAGTTTGCTTGACCATACCGTCCGCAAGCGCTGCAGCATTGCCTTGTCGTTCAGGGTTGGCGGCACCGGACGGTCAGTGTGGCGGATTTCCGGCAATTTGTCTTCCGGTACGCCCGCAGCCCGCGCGGTGTTCTCGGCCACGCGCTTGATTCCCTCCAGCAGCTTGGCGCGCGTCTCGTCGCTTTCCGAGCGCACGGTCAGTTCCAGGCGCGCCGTATCGCTGATCACATTGCCCTTGGTGCCGGCGTGGAAGGAGCCAACGGTGATCAGGGCCGCTTCGCGCGGGGCGATGTCGCGCGTGACCACGGTTTGCAGCGCCAGTACGATCTGCGATGCAATGACGACCGGGTCCTTGCCGGTATGCGGGCTGGCGCCGTGGGTGCCGATGCCGTGCACCACAATCTCCAACAGGTCGGCGCCGGAGAACGGCGCTTCACTGGCCTCGATCTTGCCTGCCTCGATGTCGGCGCCTACGTGCAGGGACAAGGCATAGTCAGGCTTGCCGAAGCGCTTGTAGATGCCGTCGGCCATCATGTCGAGCGCGCCGCCGGTGCGTTCTTCGGCCGGCTGCCCGACCAGCATCAGGGTCCCCTTCCAGTCGCTCTTGTGCGCAGCCATCTGGTGCGCGGTGCCGACCAGGCTGGTCATGTGGACGTCGTGGCCGCAGGCGTGCATCACCGGCACCAGGTTGCCGCTCAAGTCCTTGACCTTTACCCTGGAGGCATTCGCTGCATCCGACTTCTCCTCCACCGGCAGTGCGTCCATGTCGGCGCGCACCATCACGGTCGGGCCTTTGCCATTGCGCATAATGGCCACCAGCCCGGTCTTGCCCACGCCTTCGGTCACCTCGAAGCCCGCCGCGCGCAGCTCTTTCGCCATGCGCGCTGCCGTCTGCACTTCCATATAAGAGAGTTCGGGATTGGCGTGCAGGTGGTTGAACAAGGGTTCCAGGCTGGCTTTGTAGTCGCGCGCAATGGCGGCGGAAAGCTGGTTTTCGGCAGCGAGTGCCGGCAGGGAAAGGCAGGCCAGCAAGGCAAGTCCAGGCTTGATCACGGAAGGTCCTCCAGGGGGCGCAGTGTAAAATGCTACAAAAATACACCAAAAGCTGCCCACAATGTCCGATAAATTCCTGTACTCCCTCGCCCGCCCTATCCTGTTCTCGATGGACGCGGAATCCGCCCACCATTTCACCCTGCCGGCGCTGAAACGCCTGTCCGCACTGGGCCTGACGCGCGCCATGGTGCGCCGCCCGAAAGACGATCCGCGCACCGTCATGGGCGTGACGTTCCGCAACCCGGTCGGCCTGGCCGCCGGCCTGGACAAGGATGGCGCCTTCATCGATGCGCTGGCCGACCTGGGCTTCGGCTCGATCGAGGTGGGAACCGTGACGCCACGCGCCCAGCCGGGCAACCCGAAGCCGCGCATGTTCCGCCTTCCTGCGGCGCACGGCATCATCAACCGCATGGGTTTCAATAACGGCGGCGTCGATGCCTTCGTGGCCAACGTGCAGTCCTCGCGCTTCTACCAGAACCGCGAAGGCGTGCTGGGCCTGAACATCGGCAAGAACGCCGACACGCCAATCGAGCGCGCGGTCGACGATTACCTGCACTGCCTGGACAAGGTTTATCCCTACGCCAGCTATGTGACCGTCAACATCTCTTCGCCGAATACCAAGAACCTGCGCCAGCTGCAGGGCGCGTCGGAACTGGACGGCCTGCTGTCGCAACTGAAGGAAGCGCAACTGCGCCTGGCCGACCAGCACAAGCGCTACGTGCCGATGACCCTGAAGATCGCTCCGGACATGGATGGCGACCAGGTGAAGAACATCGCCGATGCCCTGCTGCGCCACAAGATCGACGGCGTGATCGCCACCAACACCACACTGAGCCGCAGCGCGGTGGAAGGCATGCAGCACGGCGCGGAAGCCGGCGGCCTGTCCGGCGCGCCTGTGTTCGAGCTGTCGAACAACGTCATCCGCCTGCTGAAAGCGGAACTGGGCGACGCGCTGCCGATCATCGGCGTAGGCGGCATCATGCAGGGCAAGGACGCCAAGGCCAAGATCGACGCGGGCGCGCAGCTGGTGCAGCTCTACTCCGGCCTGATTTACGCCGGCCCGGCGCTGGTGCGCGACTGCGCCGACGCGCTGCGGGGCTAAGCATGCAGAAGGTCACCCTGGGCCGCAGCGGCCTGAAGGTCAGCAAAATCTGCCTTGGCACGATGACCTTCGGCCAGCAGAATTCCGAAGCGGATGCGCATGCGCAGATTGATTACGCGCTGGAGCGCGGCATCAATTTCATCGACACCGCCGAACTGTATCCGGTGATGCCGTCCGCTGCGACCCAGGGTGATACCGAACGCTTCATCGGCAGCTGGCTGAAGAAGTCAGCCCGCCGCGCCGACGTGGTGCTGGCGACCAAGGTCGCGGGGCCGAATCCGTACATGCACTGGATCCGCAAGGGCAAGAGCAACCACAATGCGGCCAACATCCGCGCTGCCGTGGAAACCAGCCTGCAGCGCCTGCAGACGGACTACATCGACCTGTACCAGTTGCACTGGCCAAGCCGCAACGTGCCGATCTTCGGCGCCAGCCAGTTCGATCCAGGCAAGGAACGCCACAGCATCGCCGTCGAAGAAACCCTGGCCGTGCTGGGCGACTTGATCAGGGAAGGCAAGATCCGCCACATCGGCGTATCGAACGAAAGCAGCTGGGGCGTTTCCGAGTTCGTCAAACAGGCCGAGATGAAAGGCCTGCCGCGCATCGCCACCATCCAGAACCTGTACAACCTGACGGCCCGTCATTTCGAAACCAGCTTCCTGGACGAGACATGCTTCCGCGAACAAGTCAGCCTGATGGCCTATAGCCCGCTGGCGTTCGGCCAGCTTACGGCCAAGTACCACGACAATCCAAAGGCGCATGGCCGCCTGACGATCTTCCCGCCGACCTGGAGCCCGCGCTACCTGCGCCAAGGCGTGCTGGATGCGGTGGCGCAGTACGCGAAACTGGCGCGCGACAACGGCATGACGCCGGCCCAGCTCGCGCTGGCGTGGTGCTATTCGCGCTGGTTCGTCGCCTCCACTATCATCGGCGCCACCACGCTGGCGCAGCTCAAGGAAAACATCGACGCACATGACGTCTGCCTGTCGCCGGATGTCGTGGCCGCCGTCGACGCCATCCATGGTCGGTTGCCTAATCCGGGCCAATAAGCGCATTGCCGACCGGTCAAATAATTGACACTTTGTCTGGCTGCAAATACACCACAATCTCACCAAATCTCACTTGCTGGCAGGGAACCTTGTTGTTAGCATCGGATTTCCGGGGCGCCGCATTGCCGGCCCAACAGCCCCAAGCCCGCCGCCCCGCCAATGCGGCATGTTGAACTCCCCCTACAATGCCAGCGCGCTCGCGCGGGCCGGAGCCGTACATGCTGAACAACCTCACAATTAAAGTCCGCCTGGTAGCGGTCCTGGCCATCCTTTCCGTCATGATGACGGTGATCGGCATCGCCGGCATAACCAGCCTGGCGAACACGAATGCATCGCTGCAAACGGTTTATGAAGACCGGCTCGTCGCACTGGGCCAACTGCAGGAGGTGATCCGCACCATCAACCGCAACCAGTTGGCCATGTCCGATGCGCTCACTGTCGGTCCCGCCGCATTGCCCGAAATGGTCAAGACGGTGGAGGAAGGCCTGGCCAAAGCCGACAAGACCTGGAAAGCCTACGCCGCAACCAAGATGACGGACGAAGAAAAAGCGTTGGCAGAACGCTATGCTGCAGCGCATGCAGCCTTCGTCCTCGATGGAATGAATCCGGCATTGGAAGCCGGCCGTGCGGGCGACATGGAAAAGATGAAGGCAGTGATGCACGGCCGGATGAAAGAGAGCTTCCTGCCGGTACGCGATGTGATCAATCATCTCGTGCAATTGCAGATGGATATCGGCAAACAGGTCTACGAGTCCTCGCAGGCCAGCTACGCAAGCTTCCGGCTGGTAGTCATCGGCATGCTCGCCGGCGCCCTTGCGCTGGCTGCAGGGATCGGCTGGTGGCTGGTACGCAGCATCACCGCACCGCTCGGCCGCGCAGTGCGCATCGCCGAAGGCGTAGCCGCCGGCGACCTGACGCAGCAAATCGACGTCACTTCGCAGGACGAAACAGGCAAGCTGCTGGCGGCCCTGAGTGAAATGAACAACAGCCTGGTTGGCATCGTCGGCAATGTGCGCCACGCCACCGATTCGATCTCCACCGCTTCATCGGAAGTCGCCAGCGGCAATATGGACCTGTCGGCGCGCACCGAGCAGCAAGCCAGCTCGCTGGAGGAAACCGCCTCGTCGATGGAAGAACTGACCTCCACCGTGCGCCAGAACGCCGACAACGCAAGGCAGGCCAACCAGCTTGCGGGGAACGCCTCGGAAGTGGCCCGGCGCGGCGGCGCGGTGGTGGCGCAAGTGGTCGACAAGATGAGCGCCATCAACGAATCGGCCTACAAGATCGTGGAAATCATTTCGGTCATCGATGGCATCGCCTTCCAGACCAATATCCTGGCGCTGAATGCGGCCGTGGAAGCGGCGCGTGCCGGCGAACAGGGGCGCGGCTTTGCTGTCGTTGCGTCGGAAGTGCGCAACCTGGCGCAGCGCGCCGGCAATGCGGCCAAGGAGATCAAGCAGTTGATCGACAACTCGGTGGCCCAGGTCGAGGAAGGCAGCCGGCTGGTCGACCAGGCTGGCGCCACCATGGGCGAAGTGGTCAACAGCGTTCAGCAGGTGACCGACATCATCGGTGAAATCTCGGCTGCCAGCGGCGAACAGAGTTCGGGCCTGCAGCAGATCAATGCGGCCGTGGTGCAGATGGACAGCGCCACCCAGCAAAATGCCGCACTGGTGGAGCAAGCCGCCGCCGCAGCGGGCGCCTTGCAGGAGCAGGCCGCCTCATTGTCGCAGGCGGTCAGCGTGTTCCGTCTCGCCGCTTCGGTGCAGGAAGCCATGCCGGCCCGCCGCAGCGCCGTGGTCACCCAGCTCAAGCCGCGCGCAGCGGTCCGCCCTGCCGTACCGGTAAAGGCAAAGCGCGTCGCCGTCGCGGGCAACGGAACCGCCGACGGCTGGGAGGAATTCTAGGCCTCGCCGCCCAGCATGGCTTGTTCGATCTCGGCGCGCGTCAAATCGGGAGCGAACTGCGAGATGAATTCGTAGGCGTAGGAACGAAGGTAAGCTCCTTTGCGCAACGCCAGCCGGGTGGTATTCGCTGCAAACAAGTGCGATGCTTCGATGGCGCGCAGCCCTTTGTCGCGGCCATGGTCGAACGCCATCGATGCCACCAGGCCAACGCCCAGGCCGAGCGCCACATATTGCTTGATGACGTCCGAGTCCATTGCGGTCAGCACGATGTCCGGGCGCACGCCGGCCTTGTCGAAGGCGGCATCGATGTGGCCACGGCCGGTAAAGCCGACGTCGTAAGTGATCAGCGGATATTCGGCCAGGTCTTCCAGCCGGATCGGGGAACGTGTCAGCAGCGGGTGGCCATCGGGCACCACCACCAGGTGGCTCCAGCGGTAGCAAGGGAAAGACACCAGGTCGGGGAATTGCGACAGGCCTTCGGTGGCAATGCCGATATCGGCCTTGCCCGACAGGACCCATTCCGCGATGTGGTCCGGCGCGCTTTGCTGCAAGGCGATGCGCACATCCGGGAACTCATTGCGGAAGTGCGAAACCGCCTTTGGCAAAGCATAACGCGCCTGGGTGTGGGTCGCTGCGATGGTGAGCGTGCCGCTTTTCTGGCCAGTAAATTCCAGGCTGGCCTGTTGCAGGTTTTCCGCTTCCACCAGCAGGCGGTCGACAATCTTCAGGATGCCTTTGCCTGGCTCGGTCAGGCCGGTCAGCCTCTTGCCGTTGCGCTCGAAGATGATGACGCCCAGTTCATCCTCCAGCTCGCGGATCTGGCGGCTCACGCCCGGCTGGGACGTGAACAGGGCGTTGGCCACTTCGGTCAGGTTGTAGTTGCGGCGCGCGGCTTCGCGCACGGAGCGTAACTGCTGGAAGTTCATGCGTGCGCCCCTTCATCAACAAAGACGCGCAAGCGCTTGGGACGCACCACCAGGGTTTCGCCGTCTTTCAGGTTAAGCTGGATATAGCGTTCGTTGGAGATCGTGGCTTCGATGATCTGGGCGTTGTCGGCGCGCTCCAGGTCGAGCTGGGCCAACGGTCCGATGGCATGCGCGCGGCGCAGCTTGACTACAATGCCTTCCGCGCCTGGGACATAGCGCTCGACTTCCAGGTCGTGCGGGCGGATATAGGCCGTGCCCTTGCCGCTGCCGTACCCTTCCACGTCGAATTCGACGCCGTCGCTGGCCAGCACGCCTTCATGCACGCGGCCGTGGAAGACGTTGACATTGCCGAGGAAGCCGTACACGAACGGCGACGCAGGATGGTTGTACACCTCGTCCGGCGAGCCCAGTTGTTCGACATGACCCTTGTTCATCAGTACCACCCGGTCGGCCACTTCCAGCGCTTCTTCCTGGTCGTGGGTCACGAAGATCGAGGTCACATGCAGCTCGTCGTGCAGGCGGCGCAGCCAGCGGCGCAGTTCCTTGCGCACTTTGGCGTCCAGCGCGCCAAACGGTTCGTCCAGCAGCAGCACGCGCGGTTCAACGGCCAGTGCGCGGGCCAGGGCGATACGCTGGCGTTGGCCGCCGGAGAGTTGCGGCGGATAACGGTCGGCCAGCCAGTCCAGCTGCACCAGCTCCAGCAGTTCTTTCACCTTGCGGCGGATCTGGTCTTCCGACGGGCGCTCCTTGCGCGGCTTGACGCGCAGGCCGAAGGCCACGTTTTCGAAGACGGTCATGTGCTTGAACAGCGCATAGTGCTGGAACACGAAGCCTACCTGGCGCTCGCGCACGTGGCGGTCGGACGCGTCCGAGCCATCGAGCAGCACCTGGCCCGAGTCCGGGTGTTCCAGGCCGGCGATGCAGCGCAGCAGCGTGGTCTTGCCGCAGCCCGATGGGCCGAGCAGTGCGGTCAGCTCGCCTTGCGGGAAGTCGAGCGATACGTTGTCCAGTGCGACGAAGTCGCCGAAACGCTTGTTGATGTTCTTGACTGCGATCGTCATATCAATGCTCCTTGGCGTCGTCGCCGTAATTTTCGTGCAGGCGCCATTCGATAAAGGTTTTCACTGCCAGGGTGACCAGCGCCAGCAATGCCAGCAGCGAGGCCACGGCAAAGGCGGCGGCAAAGTTGTATTCGTTGTAGAGGATCTCGACCTGCAGCGGCATGGTGTTGGTCTCGCCGCGGATATGGCCCGACACCACCGACACCGCGCCGAACTCGCCCATGGCACGTGCATTACACAGGATCACGCCATACAGCAGGCCCCACTTGATGTTCGGCAGGGTCACGCGGAAGAAGGTCTGCCAGCCGTTGGCGCCCAATACCACGGCGGCTTCTTCTTCCTCGCTGCCCTGCGCTTGCATCAGCGGGATCAGCTCACGCGCCACGAACGGGAAGGTGATGAACACGGTAGCCAGCACGATGCCCGGCACGGCGAACAGGATCTTGATATCGTGCTCCGCCAGCCACGGGCCGAACCAGCCCTGGGCGCCGAACAGCAGCACGTAGATCAGGCCCGAGATCACCGGCGACACCGAAAACGGCAGGTCGATCAGCGTCAGCAGCAGGCTCTTGCCGCGGAATTCGAACTTGGTGATGGCCCAGGAAGCGGCTACGCCGAACACCAGGTTGAACGGCACCGCAATCGCGGCGGTCAACAGGGTGAGTTTGATGGCGGCAATCGAGTCGTCTTCCAGGATGGCGCTGGCATACACGTCCCAGCCCTTCTTCAGCGCTTCGGTGAATACTGCCACCAGCGGCACAAACAGGAACAGGGTCAGGAAGGTCAGCGCCAAGGTGATCAGCGCGTAGCGTACCCAGCGCGGTTCCAGCACGTCATGGCGTTGCGGCAGTTCGCCGCGGCGGATCGGGGTCACGGATGCGCTCATTTGGCGTTCCTCCCGCGCGACCAGGCCTGCAGCAGGTTAATCGCCAGCAGCATAAGGAACGAGGCTACCAGCATGACCACGGCGATGGCGGTAGCGCCAGCGTAGTCGTATTGCTCCAGCTTGGTGATGATGAACAGCGGCGTAATCTCGGACACCAGCGGCATATTGCCGGCGATGAAAATGACGGAGCCGAATTCTCCGGTGGCGCGGGCAAAGGCCAACGCAAATCCAGTCAGCAGAGATGGCAAAATGGTCGGGAATACCACGCGGCGGAACGTCTGGAATGCCGAGGCGCCCAGACTGGCGGCCGCTTCTTCCAGTTCGCGTTCAGCGTCTTCCAGCACTGGCTGCACAGTGCGCACCACGAAAGGCAGGCCGATAAAGGTCAGCGCTACCACCACGCCCAGTGGAGTGAAGGCGACCTTGATGCCCAGCACGCCTTCAATATATTGGCCGAACCAGCCATTGGAGGAATACAAGGCAGTCAGGGTAATGCCGGCAACGGCTGTCGGCAGCGCGAACGGCAGGTCGACCAGTGCGTCGACAATGCGCTTGCCTGGGAATTGATAACGCACCAGAACCCAGGCCACGACACCGCCGAAGAAGACGTTCAGCAAGGCGCCGATGAAGGAGGCGCCGAAAGTCAGCTTGTAGGAGGCGACCACGCGTTCCGAGGTGACGGCCGCCCAGAAGCCGTCCCAGGTCATGGTAAAGGTCTTGAGGAAGATCGCTGACAGCGGGATCAGGACGACCAGGGTCAGGTACAGGATGGTGAAACCAAGCGACAAGTTGAAGCCGGGCATCACGCGGTATGGCGCTTTGCGGGCTTTGACCTCTCCTGCCGGCGTTCTTGTCGGCAACGCAACTGCTGACATGCTTGCTCCCTTATTACATTTTCGACTAACAGGAGCGCATGTTCGCATTCATGCGTTATAAACCAAACTACCCTTTTTTTATTTGCTTAGATGCCAAATCGGCAGTCATGCAACCAGTTTGGCGGCAACCGTTACCAGGACTGTCGCCAGCATGCCGCGCAAGATGCGCTCTGGCATGGACTTGGCGAACCAGGAGCCGATGGTAATGCCAGGCACAGAGCCGACCAGCAAAGTCAGCAACAAAGTCCAGTCGATGGAGCCCAGCCACCAATGCCCGGCGGCGGCGATGGCAGTCAACGGCACCGCGTAGGCGATGTCGGTGCCGGCCACTTCGGCCGGGGTGAGGCGGGGATACATCAGCACCAGCAGGGTGGCGCCAACAGCGCCAGCGCCGATGGAGGAAATCGTGACCAGGGTGCCCAGCACGGCGCCGGCCAGGATGGTGGCACTGCTTAGCGCCCTGCCCTGCAACTGTCGGTCGGGGTGGGCCAGCATCCATGCCAGCATTTTTCCGCGGAACAGGATCGCCAGCACGGTCAGCATGACGGAGCCGGCGATGCACAGGCGGATCAGATGGCCGATTTGCTTGTCGAGCGCGCCGAAATGCTTGAGGCCAAAGGTGGCAACCAGGGCGGCCGGCAGGGCGCCGTAACACAGCAGGCGCACGATGTCCCAACGCACGGTGCCGCGCAGGCGATGCGTGGCGGTACCGGCGGTCTTGGTAATGGAGGCAAAGGCCAGGTCGGTGCCGACCGCCACCGAGGGCGAAACGCCGAACATCAGCGTCAGGATAGGCGTCATGAGAGAACCGCCGCCAACGCCGGTCAAACCAACGAGCAGGCCTACGACGAAACCAGAAACGATGAACGACAGATCCATGCGAAATCCTTCCAAGATCCGCTAGGGTATCCAGAGTTGCATGAAATCCAAACAACGAAGTCCTTATTTGCTTATGACAAAAAAACGAATGGCGGATTGCCAGACCTGACCCCGACTTTCAAAAAAAAAGCGCCCCGAAGGGCGCTTGCAACGGGAAGTAACTACTTAGAAAGCAGTATCGAACTTCAGGTACATCGAACGGCCGTTGACGCCGAATGGGCAGGTTTCCCAGCAGTACTTGAAGCCCAGTTTCGGGAAGTCGCCGCCGTTGGTCCATTCGGATGGGTAGGTGTCGAACAGGTTGTTGACGCCGAAGGCCAGGGTGGTCTTCTTGCTAAAGCTGTAGCGAATGCTCGAGTCGACGATCCATTTCGCGTCCCAGGTCTGCAGCGGGCTGAACCCTTCGCCCTGCACTTCGCCGTAGTAGTTGGCGCGGGCGTTCACGTTCCATTGGCCGATAGTGTAGTCGGCCGCAACGACGTGGTGCTTGCGTGGCTGACCACGTTCGATCAGGGTCACCTGGGCCTGGTTGAACAGCTGGTCGCCGGTCAGCAAGCTGGATGGCGAGTGGCGCTTGGTCACTTCGGTCTTGTTGAAGCCCAACTGGCCGGACAGCACCAGGGTCGACGCGGTGAACTTGGTGGTGTGGTCGGCAACGATGTCCAGGCCGCGGGTCTTGGTGTCAACCGCGTTGGTGAAGAACTGCGCCTGGCCGACGCCCAGCGGGTTCAGCACGCTGGCGATCGGGCCGCCGCCGGCTTCCGGCGAGATCTCGCTCGAGAACACGATGCGGTCCTTGATCTTGATCTGGTACAGGTCAGCGGTCAGCGACATGTTCGACGCTGGGCGCAGCACCATGCCCACCGAGGCGTTGCGCGAGGTTTCTTCCTTCAGCGGCTTGATGCCCAGCGCAGTCGTCACGGCGCTGCCTTCGCGCGCGGTCAGGGTTTCGGTCAGTTGGCCAGCCTGGTTCAGGTTGGTCGATACCGAGCTGTAGAACTTCTGCTGCACGCCTGGCGCGCGGAAGCCGGACGATACGCTGCCGCGCAGGCCGAATTGCTTGGTCGGGTCCCAGCGTGCGCTGAACTTGCCGGTGACGGTGTTGCCGAAGTCGGAGTACTTCTCGTAGCGCACGGCTGCGCCCAGCAGCAGGTCCTTGACCGGATGGTATTCGGTGTCGAGGAACAGGGCGATGTTGTGGCGGCCTTCGTCCACTGCTGTGGCCGGGGTGTAGCCAGGGAATCCCTGGGTGCCGGAGGCTGCTACGCCGCCGTTCTGGTTCAGGATGGTGATCGCCGGGTTATTGGTGCGGCCGTATTGGTAGGACACCGGATCGCCTGCGACGATCTCGTAGTTGTCGCGGCGGTATTCGAAGCCGGTCGCCACGAAGACTTCTTCGCTGCCGAATTTGACCGGGCCCTTCACGTCGGCGTTGAAGGTGGTCTGGTTGAATTTCAGCTTGCCGGTGTCGGCTTCGAACGGGGACTCGGCGTAGATGCCGCCGCCCGGTTTCGGCTCGTACCAGTACGAGACGTTGATGGTCTGCTTCTCGTGGAAATCGAGCTCGCTCATGCCGTGGTTGATGCTGATGTCGGCCTTCCAGTCGTTCGGCAGGTCGCGGCGATAGCCGAAGGCGAACGAGGCGTCCTTCACGGTGGTGCGGATGTTCGGCAGGAAGCCTTCCGGATAGACGGCCGGCACGTTGCGGCCATCGCCTTTGGAGCGGAAGAAGCCGGACGAATCGCCCTTGCGCTTGGATACGCCGCCGAAGGTATAGAACTCGCTGGACTTGTCGACTGGCAGGGCCGCATTCCACCACAGGTAGGCGTCCTTGGCATCGCTGTCGCCAATGCGCTGGGTCACGCGCGGCGGGTCGACGCGCAACGAGTCAGGGCCGGCGCGATTTGTTTCGTCGCGCTTGCGGCCTTCCAGCGACAGGTTGATATAGCCGCCATCTTCGCCCAGCGCCCAGCCGCGGTTCACGCTGCCGGAAACCATGTCGCCGTCGCCTTCCTTGGTGGTGCCGACCTGGCCGCTGAGGGCGGTCTCGTTCACGTTCGACTTCAGCACGATATTGATCACGCCGGCAATCGCGTCCGAGCCGTACTGGGCGGCCGCGCCATCGCGCAGCACTTCGATGTGGTGGATGGCCGACAGCGGAATCGCGTTGATGTCGGTACCGGCCGAACCGCGGCCGATGGTTTGCTGCACGTTGACCAGCGCCTGCTGGTGGCGGCGCTTGCCGTTCACCAGCACCAGCAACTGGTCAGGGCCGAGCGAACGCAGGGTCGCTGGGCGAATGATGTCGGTACCGTCGCTGATGAAGGTGGTGGAGAAGTTGAACGACGGGTCCAGGGTCTGCAGCAGTTTGCCCAGTTCCAGCGGGCCGGCCGTCTGCAAATCCTTGGCGTTGATCAGGCCAACCGGCGCGGCGGTGTCCAGCGCGGTTTTGGCGGTTGCGCGCGAGCCCAGCACGACCACGGTCTGCTGTTCTTCAGCGGCGGGTTGGGCGGCGGTTTGTGCGTAAGCTTGCGATGTTGCCAGTAAAACAGCACTGGCGATGAGGGTGCGTTTCATAGGAATTCCGATCTCTCTAACGATTTTTATTTGGTGCCGCGAAAAAATACTAACCTCGCACAATTGAACTCACAAAGAAATAATTCATTTATGACAAGTGAATTAGCTGCCAACGTTGCATGAATGGAACAGTTCCAAAGCTATTGGCTTGTATTCAACCAAGTGCTACATTGTCTCCAAGCGATCCAAGGGAGGAAGTGTGATGACTGATGCTCTGTTGCTGACCGACCGTTTGTGCGACCTGACCGAAATGGCCTTGCAGGCCTACACCAAGTTCGAAAAGGCCACTGTCTACTGCACTGCCAAGCACCTGATGGCGGATTTCGAAGATGCCGGACTACCGCTGGCAGCCTTCGACAAGTTGTCCACTATCCAGGCAGCCATCCTGGCGGCTGTCGAATTCGCCCCGCCAGGCGGCAAGAACAACCCGCAATGCATCGTCAGCGCGCGCAATGAGATCGCCGCGTTGCGCGAGATGCTGAAGGAAAAAAAGCGCCCCGAAGGGCGCATGCAAGAACATCTGCACTGATCATTCCGGGGACCTGGTGATCTACTCCCTTTCCTGACCGGCATATTTCTAGAACCGTTACTTGTTCGGTTGCGGCGTGATGCGCAGGTAAGGACGCGGGGCCTTGTAGCCTGCCGGGTACTTCTGCCTGATCACTTCCGGATCCTGTACGGTGAGCGGGATGATCACGTCATCGCCATCCTTCCAGTTGCCGGGGGTGGCGACGGTGTAGCCATCCGTCAGTTGCAGGGCATCGATCACGCGCAGCACTTCATCGAAGTTGCGGCCGGTGCTGAGCGGATAGGTGATCTGCAGCCGTACCTTTTTGGCCGGGTCGATCACGAACAGCGAACGCACGGTGGCCGTGGCCGACTGGTTGGGGTGGATCATGTCGTACAGCTCGGCCACTTTGCGGTCGGCGTCGGCAATGATCGGGAAGCCCACAACCGTTTGCTGCGTCTCTTCGATATCCTTGATCCATTCCTTGTGCTTGTCGGCCGGATCGACCGACAGTGCGATTGCCTTGACGTTGCGCCTGTCGAATTCGGGCTTCAGCCTGGCGGTCAGGCCCAGCTCCGTGGTGCACACCGGCGTGAAGTCAGCCGGGTGCGAGAACAGCACCACCCAGGACTCGCCTGCCCACTCATGAAACCTGATGCTGCCAATGCTGGAATCCTGTTCGAAGTCCGGTGCGGTATCGCCAAGGCGTAAGCTCATTCGTTTTCTCCATTGTTAAATTCGATGCGCGCTGCGCCAGGACCTGCAACAGGCGCTGGCCAAAACGCCAGTCGCCAAGACCCGATTCAGCGTTGATATGTCCCAGCGCTCCCGCGTTGACGAAGTCGCTGCCCCAGCGCCGGGCCCAGGTTTCGGCGCTCTTCACCGTCATCCATGGGTCGTTGGTACTGGCCACCATGATCGATGGGCAAGGCAGTTCTCCGTGCGGCAGCAAGGAGCTGACCTGGAACTTATCGGGATCGGCAGGCCCCACCAGCAAGACGCCCGCCACATGGGGGGAGGTTGAACGTGACAGGCTCAATGCAGTGGTGAGGCAGCCGAAACTGTGTGCAACGATCAGGGTCGGACGACGGTCCTGGTCCAGTACTTCATCCAGCCGGTCGGCCCAGCGCAGCAGGACCGGATCGCTCCAGCGCGCCTGCTCTACCCGCTCGAAGCGCGGGTACAGGCGCTGCCAGCGGGACTGCCAGTGATCGGGCCCGCTGTTATGCAGGCCTGGCGCGACCAGGACGCGGAATTGGTTCAGTTGTTGGATCGCCATGCGGCCCTCCGTTGCGTAATTATTGGCCGGCGACTTTCGCGCCAGGCTGGTAGATCTGGTCGAACACACCGCCGTCGGCAAAGTGCGTCTTCTGCGCGGTGGTCCAGTCGCCGGCCACGTCGGTGATCTTGAACAGCTTCACGTTCGGGAATTGGGCCGCGTACTTCTTCGCTTCCTTCTCGATGCCCGGGCGGTAGTAGTTCTTGGCGATGATGGCCTGCGCCTGGTCGGTGTACAGGAAGTTCAGGTAAGCCTCAGCCACCTTGCGGGTGCCGCGCTTGTCGACCACTTTGTCGACTACGGCCACTGGAGGTTCGGCCAGGATCGACACCGAAGGCGCCACGATTTCAACCTTGTCCGGCCCCAGTTCCTTGATCGCCAGCAGGGCTTCGTTTTCCCAAGCGATCAGCACGTCGCCGATGCCGCGTTCCACAAAGGTGGTGGTGGCGCCGCGCGCGCCGGAGTCCAGCACCGGCACGTTCTTGTACAGCTTTTTCAGGAATTCACGCGCGCTTGCATCGCTGCCGCCCGGCTGGCGCAGCGCATAGCCGTAAGCAGCCAGGTGGTTCCAGCGCGCGCCGCCGGAGGTTTTAGGATTTGGGGTGATCACGGCCACGCCAGGCTTGACCAGGTCGTTCCAATCCTTGATGCCTTTCGGGTTGCCCTTGCGGACCAGGAAAACGATGGTGGAGCTGTAGGGGGTAGCGTTATGGGCCAGGCGCTTTTGCCAGTCCTTGTTCACCAGGCCGCGCTCGGCGATCGCATCGATGTCGTAAGCCAGGCCCAGGGTGACGACGTCGGCTTCCAGGCCGTCGATCACGGCGCGCGCCTGCTTGCCGGAGCCGCCGTGCGACTGCTTGATCTTTACGTTGTCGCCGGTCTTGGCTTTCCATTCCTTCGCGAAGGCAGTATTGACGTCCTGGTACAGCTCGCGGGTTGGATCGTAGGAGACGTTGAGCAAGCTCACGTCGGCAGCCTGGGCCACTGCGGCAGTGGCGAACAAGGCGGCGGCAATCAGTTTCCTGGACAGCATCTGGTTTCCCCTTTTGTATTTGGAGATGCCAGATTAACTGCCCCTTATATAAATGCGAACGAATGTTTTCGTCGTTCGTTATACCGAAAAGTAATTAATAGAAGCGATTGACGAGGACGACCAGCCAGGTTGCGCCCGACAGCAGGCAAGCCAGCAGCACAGCAGCGCTACCAAAATCCTTGGCGTTCTTGGAGAGCGGATGACGCTCCAGCGAAACCCGGTCCACCACGGCTTCGATCGCAGAATTGATGAGTTCGACAATCAGCACGATGACCATGCTGCCGATCAACACTAGCTTCTGGAAGGCAGATACAGGCAGCAACAGGGCGGCGATGGTGCCGACCACGAACACGAACAATTCCTGGCGGAAGGCGTGCTCTGAACGAACTGCGGTCTGCAGGCCTTCGAGGGAGTAGAAAAAGGCCGAGAAAATGCGCTTCAGGCCGCTCTTGCTTTTAAATTCACTAGTAGGTTCCATGGACACGGATTATAGCGACAGAATTCCCATTTTTTTCACATCATGGTATAAATAAGTCTGCCTATACCGCACTGCACCAACCACATCATGAAAAGCGAAACCCTGCCCCTGCAGGAGCCGAAAACGACGATCCAGGTTATCGACCGCATGACGGCCCTGCTAGACGCCCTTGCGAAATACCCTGATCCGGTCAGCCTGAAGGAACTTTCCAAAGTTTCCGGCCTGCACCCCTCCACCGCCCACCGCATCCTGAACGACCTGGTGGTGACCCGCTTTGTCGACCGTGTCGAGCCCGGCACTTACCGCCTTGGCATGCGCCTGCTGGAACTGGGAAATGTGGTGAAAAGCCGCCTGTCCGTGCGCGAAGCTGCGCTCGATTCGATGCGCGCCCTGCACAAGAAAACGCAGCAAACCATCAACCTGTCGGTACGCCAAGGGGATGAGATTGTGTACATCGACCGCGCCTACTCCGAGCGTTCGGGCATGCAGGTGGTGCGCGCCATCGGCGCCCGCGGCCCGCTGCACCTGACGTCGACCGGCAAGCTGTTCCTGTCGGTCGATGAACCGAAGGCGATCCGCGCCTATGCCACCCGCACCGGGCTGGCAGGCCATAACAAGAATTCGATTACCGACCTGGCACGCCTCGAGCGCGAGCTGAGCCTGGTGCGTGCACGCGGCTACGCGCGTGACAATGAGGAACTGGAACTGGGTGTGCGCTGCATGGCGGCCGGCATCCGCGACGATTCCGGCAAACTGGTGGCAGGCTTGTCGATTTCCGCGCCGGCGGACCGGCTGCAGGATGATTGGCTGGAAGACCTGGTCAATACTGCCAACCAGATCTCCGCAACCCTGGGTTACATACCCGAGTAAGACTGGGCGCTGGTGCTGGCGCCGCTGACATTTTCACCGAAGGTTGGCTTGAGCGCGGCCAACCATTTCTTCATGCGGGTCGCATCGGCCACACGGGCTGCGGTGCCTTTGGCATCCAGCAGCACCATGATGACGGCGCGGCCTTCCACCATTGCCTGCATGATCATGCAACGGCCAGCTTCGTTGATGAAGCCGGTTTTCTGCAGGCCGATCTCCCAGCCCGAGTTCGGCGCCACCAGGCGGTTGGTGGTGCCAAAGATCACAGGACGGCCGCTGTTTTCCACCACCGCTTTCGGATCGGTGGAGAATTCGCGCAAGATCGGGTGCTCGTAGGCAGCCTGCACCAGCTTGGCCAGGTCGCGTGCGCTGGCCACATTCATCTTGGACAGGCCGCTGGAATCGACGTAATGGGTATCGTTCATGCCCAGCGACTGCGCTTTCTCATTCATCGCCTGCACGAAGGCCGGCAAGCCGCCCGGGTAATTGCGGCCAAGGGCCGATGCGGCGCGGTTTTCTGAACTCATCAGTGCGATGTGCAGCATGTTGCGGCGGGTCAGGCGGTCGCCCACTTTCAGGCGAGAAGAACTGAATTTCTCGCGGTCGACATCTTCATCGGTCACGGTCAGCACTTCATCCAGGTCCTGGTTGGCTTCCACCACCACCAGGCCGGTCATCATCTTGGTGATCGAGGCGATCGGCAATGCCACGCCGGCATTCTTTTCGAACAGGACTTCGGAATTGGCCTGGTCCAGCACCAGGGCCACATTGGATTTCAGGTCCAGCGGATCGCGCGTCAGGTTCAGGCCTGCGAGGTCGCCCATGGTCGGACGATTGAAGTCCGCCACCTTGGTCACGCGCTGGTAAACGATCTTGTTACGGCCACGCACACTGACAGTGCGCTTGACCATCTGGGTCTTCGCAGCCGGGGCGGCATAGCGGGTACCAGCTTTCTTGACGGCCGCTTGTGCAGATCCAATTGAAGCCGATGCGCAAAGCAAGGACACAAGCACGCTGATAGCAAGTTTGTTCATTCGTCATTCCCCGGTGTGAAACAGCAGAATCGCTAGTTGCAGTGTAGCAAAATCAGTTTACTGCGCAAGCAAAATCAAACTTTTCTGCACCAATGTTTTCAGCCCCACAATACACATTTCCCATAGTGACGTAGGGCTACAACGAAAGCTTGTTCACTCCATAAATTTAACAAATTTGGCAATCGGCTCGCGCTCGGTTACCAGCGTGTTTTCAATTTTGCCACTATCTGCGTAACCAAGCGACATCCCGCATACAACAGTTTCGCTCGCCGGCAGGCCCAGAACTTCGCTGATGATGCGGTGGTATTGGGTGAACGCAGCCTGCGGACAAGTATCGAGGCCGCGGCCGCGCGCAGCAACCATGATATTTTGCAAAAACATCCCGTAATCGAGCCAGGAGCCCTGCTCCATGATGCGGTCGATGGTGAAGATCATGCCCACTGGCGCATCGAAGAATTCGAAGTTGCGGCCATGCTGAGCCGCCATGCCGGCCTTGTTCTCGCGGGTCAGGCCAAGCAGCGAGTACAAGTCCCATCCCACCTTGCGGCGGCGGTCGATGTAAGGCGAAACCCACTCGCGCGGATAGTAAGCATATTCCTCGGTATGCAGCTTGTTCTGTTCCGGGTCGGCATAGGCAGCCAGGATCTTGGCAGACAAGGCTTCCTTCATTGCGCCAGTCAGCACATAGACTTGCCACGGCTGGGTATTGGTGCCGGACGGCGCACGAGCCGCCACTTCCAGGATGGCCTCGATGTCTTCGCGCGGCACCGGGGTTGGCTGGAAAGCGCGGATCGAACGGCGCGAGGTGATGGCCGCATCGACGGCTTGCTGGGCGGGGGAGCTGATCATGATGGAGACCTATTTGGGTTGCCTAACCACAAATATTACTCCAATCACCGCCAACGCCATACCGGCAATGCCCATCCAGTTCAGGACTTCGCCAAACATCGCCCACGCCATGATCGCCGTGGTCGGCGGGGTCAGGTAAAGCAGGCTTGTGACCTGGGTCGCGTCACTGCGACGAATCAGCGCGAAGAGGAGGAAGATCGCACCAATGGACAGGGCGAGCACGGACCAGGCCCAGGCGCCAAGGAATTGCGGCGTCCACTGGATCGAACCAGCATCCTCCAGCAGCCAGGCAAGCGGCAGCACTGCCGCGAACGAAGCTGCGAATTGGATAACGGTGCCGGTGCGCAGGTCGAATTGGGGACAGAAATGTTTTTGGTACAGCGTGCCGGCCGTGATCGACAGCAGGGCGAATACGGCCAGCGCAATTGCCTGCCAACTGAGGCCAACCAGCGTGATCTTCGCATAAACAACGAGAGCCACGCCGGCCAAGCCAAAAGCCAGCCCGATCCGCTGGCGTGGCCGCACCTGTTCGCCAATCAGGGGCGCCGCAAAGGCAGTCAGGATAGGCTGCATACCGACGATCAGGGCCGACAGTCCTGCCGGCATGCCGAGTTTAATCGCGCACCAGACGCCACTCAGGTAACCCGCCTGCAGCAACAAGCCGGCGATGGCCACGTGGCCGACCTTCCCTTTCGGCCATGGTGCGCGCAGCAGCAGCACGGCCGGGAGCAGGATCGCCAGTACCCCCAGGAAGCGCAGCAGAAGGAAGGTCAGCGGAGGAGCATAAGGCAGGCCATAACGGGCAACGATAAACCCGGTACTCCAGAGAAAAACGAAGAACAGCGGGATAGGAGAGAAGAGCGAGCGCATCCAGCGATTCTAGCACTGGGGCCAGATGCCCTGCTTGGCAGCAATAATTATGGGCTTTCTAGTCAGAAACCCTTTACTGACAGGAAGTTAGTTACTTTGTGCAATGCACAAAAACTGCTTGACTTTGATTCCTGAACCCGGATAATTGCCTTTGTTGCGTTGCACAATGCGTTGTTTTCTGTTGTAGAGACATCAAGTTCCAACGACTAATTCACTTATTTGGAGAGTCCAATGTTTGCGATTCCTGAGCAGTTTTCCAATGCCACCAAGGCAAACTTCGAAAGCCAATTCGCACTCTTTTCTTCGCTGACCAACAAAGCCTTCGAAGGCGTTGAGAAGTTCGTCGATCTGAACATCACCGCAGCCAAGGCATCGCTGGAAGAATCGTCGGTCGCTACCAAGCAGCTGCTGGCTGCCAAGGACCCGCAAGAGTTCTTCACGCTGACCGCTGCCCAGGCCCAGCCAGTTGCCGAGAAAGCCATCGCTTACGGCCGTCACCTGGCATCGATCGCTTCCGGCACCGGCGCTGAATTCAGCAAGGCCGCCGAAAGCCAGATCGCCGAGACCAACCGCAAGGTGATCTCCCTGGTTGACGAAGTGAGCAAGAATGCCCCAGCCGGCAGCGAAAGCGCCGTTGCCCTGTTCAAGTCTGCCCTGAACAACGCCAACGCCGGCTACGAGCAGTTCACCAAGAGCGCCAAGGCTGCTGCCGAAACCTTCGAAGCCAACGTGAACGCTGCTGTGAACCAGTTCACCGCTGCTGCCGCCAACGGCGCCAAGAAGCAGTAATTGATATTCCCGCCGGCCTGCGTGGCCGGCAGCATCGCTGTACGCAGGTCTCCTCGGCATCCGTGGTTTCCTCTCAGCGGGTGTCCTTCCCGAGCCCCGGCAAAGTCCGGGGCTTTTTTTGTTTACACCGGCGGATCAGCGGTGTCGTCTCTTTTCCGCGGTGCAGCAACTTCCACTAGCACCTCAAGTCTCACTACTCTTGCAATCAGCGACTCGATCTGCTGTTGCTGCTCACGTGACTTAGCTTGCAGCCCCTCAAGTTTCTCGCTCATAAGAGCAACCCAGGCCCCAGAAAAAATGCTCATTACGGCATTGGACTGGATGCCAGCATCGCCTCGATGCGCTTGTTAGAGGCATCGATGAAGGCAATCGTCTCATCAACATTAGCCGCAGTACGGGCCATGCGGTCCGTGCATTCTTGCAAGAAACCGGTTATCGGACCATTGTTATCCATTCGGTAGCAGAGCCCGATCGCAGCGCTCAGCAATGCCTCAACAGTGATTTCCATTTCACCGGCGGTTGAGTCAAGCCAGGTCCGTTGCGCTGCAGTGAGCGGAACAAAAACGCCGTTTATTGATTTTTCCATGGCCCCCTCCTTACTCACAGTATGTGCCTGCCAACTTTGCAATTCAAGCAAGCTCGGCCGAGTTTACATTTCATCTAAAACGAGATAATCTGTCTTAATGAAGAAACGAACTCCTGAACAGCAACATCTGCTGGACCAGATGAAGCAGGTGGCCGATGGACTCGGCCGCACGCTGGCGCCATTCACCGAAGTGGTGCTGCACGACCTGCTCGATCCGGCACATGCCGTGCTGGCGATCCATAACAACCTGTCGGGACGCACAGTGGGGCAGCCAGCTACCGAGTTGGGCTTGGCGCGGATTGCCGATCCGGCCTTTCCGCAAGTGCTGGCCAACTACCCCAACACCTTCCCCGACGGCCGCCCAGCAAAGAGCACCTCGGTCGGCATCAAGGACCGCGATGGCCAGTACATTGCCGCCCTTTGCATGAATGTGGACCTGAACCTGTTCCGCAGCCTGCAGGCGATGCTGGGCCAGTTCAGCAATGTCGACCCGGCCGCCGCAGTGAACGAGACGCTCGCCCCAGCGGCAGGCGCCGATGCGATCCGCGCACATATCGAACAATTCGCCGCACGGCTTTCCACCACGCCGCGCGCACTGAAAGCCGACGACCGGCGCGCCCTGCTGCGCGAACTGGGCGACGCCGGCTTGCTGGAGATGCGACGCTCGATGGAAACCATCGCAGCCCATTTGGGCGTCTCCCGCGCCACCGTCTACAACTATGCAAAATAACGACGCCCGCCTGTTGATACTGGACCGCGACGTCGTCACCGCGCTACTGGAGCCGGACGATGTGCGCGCTGCAGTGCGCGAAGCCTTTGTCTTGCACGCAGCGCGTTCCGCGCGGGTCTTCCCATTGGTGCGTGAAGAACTGCCAGGCAGCGCGGTGTTCGGCATCAAGTCCGGCGATGTGCCGTCACAAGAACTGCTGGGCTTTAAAGCCGCGGGTTTCTGGCCAGCCAATCGCGAGGGTGGTGGCGACGCGCACCAGGCAACCATCATGCTGATCGACCCGCGCACCGGCCGTCCGCTGTGCATCGCCGACGGCAACGCAGTAACTACCGCACGCACCGCGGCTGCAGGTGCGCTTGGGCTGCAGCTGTTGGCGCGCGCCGACAGCGAACAGTTGTGCGTGTTCGGCACCGGCGTGCAAGCGCGTGGGCACGTGGAGTATGCGCTGCACGCCCTGCCCTCCCTCAAGCGCGTGCGCTATGTGACTTCCGATGGCCGGCAGGCCCCTGCGTTCGAAGCGCTGTTCGCCGGGCGCTGTGACGTAGCGTTGGCTGGCGGCGCTCGCACTGCGGCTGCCGATGCGGCAGTGGCGGCATCGGATGTGATCATCACCGCGACACCGGGCCACAGCATGCTGTTCAGTGCAGATGCAGTGCGCGCAGGAACACACATCAATGCCGTTGGCGCCGACACACAGGGCAAGCGCGAGCTCCCAGCAGGCCTGCTGGAGCGCACCCGCGTTTGGGCCGACGACCTGCCGCAGGCGCGGCACATCGGCGAGCTTCAATGGGCCAGCGAGCTGCCCGCGGCAGAACTTGGCCAACTGCTGGCAGCCGGCGCTACGACACGCGCTGCAGGCGACATCACGATTTTTGACATGACGGGCATCGCCCTGCAAGACCTCACCACGGTGCGCATGCTGTACGAGCGCGCCCTCGCCAACAACATGGGCCTGAACATTCCCTGGCCCTGGTAAGGAAGGAAAACCATGAGCATCACTTACGAAGACATCGTCGCAGCAGCAGGCCGCATTGACGGCCACGCCCACCGCACGCCAGTGCTGACCTCCCGCACCGCCAACGAAGAACTGGGCGCGGAGATTTTCTTCAAGGCCGAGAACATGCAGCGCATGGGCGCCTTCAAGTTCCGCGGCGGCTTCAACGCCCTCTCGCGCTTCAACGAGGCGCAGCGCAAGGCAGGGGTAGTGGCTTTCTCGTCAGGCAACCACGCGCAGGCGATTGCGCTGTCGGCAAAGCTATTGGGTATCCCCGCCACGATCATCATGCCGGAAGATGCACCGGCGTCCAAGATTGCTGCTACGCGCGGCTACGGCGGCAACGTGGTGACGTACGACCGCTACAAGGAAGACCGCGAAGCCATCGGCCGCAAGCTGGCGGAAGAAAAAGGCATGACGCTGATTCCGCCTTATGACCATGCCGACGTGATTGCCGGCCAGGGCACGGCTGCCAAGGAATTGTTTGAGGAAGTGGGCGAACTGGATTACTTCTTCGTCTGCCTGGGCGGCGGCGGTCTGCTGTCGGGTTCCGCGCTGGCCACGCGCGCGCTGTCGCCGAAGTGCAAGCTGTACGGCGTCGAGCCGGAAGCCGGCAACGACGGCCAGCAATCGTTCCGCAGCGGCGCGATCGTGCATATCGATACGCCGAAGACGATCGCCGATGGCGCCCAGACGCAGCACCTTGGCTCGCTGACCTTCCCCATCATCAAGCGCGACGTGGACGACATCCTGACCGTCAGCGACGCGGAACTGGTGGATGCGATGCGCTTCTTCGCTTCGCGCATGAAGATCGTCGTCGAGCCGACCGGCTGCCTGGGCTTCGCAGCAGCGCGCAAGATGAAGGAAGCCTTGCGCGGCAAGCGCGTAGGTGTGCTGATCAGCGGCGGCAACGTCGATATCGAGCGCTTCGCCGCCCTGCTCTCCTAAGCAGGAATAACCTTTACCTTGGGCCAGCGCTCCGCGTAGCGCTTCTTTGCGACGCGGGCGCGGTACATTTCGGCGGTGGCGCGCACGGGGTTGTGGCGCACGACCATGTCGAACAGGTCGTCCAGGCCATGCGGGGCGATGATATGCAATTCGTCGTCCCAGTCCAGCCACAGGCCAACGCATGTTGCAAATTCCGGCCAGGTAGCGAGGGCGTCATCCAACGATGCGAACGGCGCGACGGGGAAGGGGTACCAGCGGTGAACGGCGGCCTGGTTGACGACTTCCCAGCGCGGCCCAAGCAATTGCGCCAGCTCGCCGTCGCGCGCAGGCGCGAAGTTCGAGGCATCAAAATAGGCAAGGTCGACGTCCGGCAAGGCATCCAAGTTTTGCGCACCGTGCAGAGCGTCCCACACGAGGGTACGCACCGCACCGGCGCCGATGCACCACGACTCCAGGCGAAGTTCGCGGGCGGCGCGCAAATATTCCATGAACCAAACGGACTGGCGCGCCAACTCGAGCAGCGCGCCCTCGTGATTCATCATTCGCCGAGGTAGGCGGCCTTGACGCGCGGGTCGTGCAGCATGTCTTCCGCGTTGCCGGTCATGGTGACCGAACCGGATTCCATCACATAGCCGCGGTTGGCGGCTTGCAGCGCAAGTTTGGCGTTCTGCTCTACCAGCAGGATGGTGATGCCCTGCTTGTGTACGTCGCGAATCACTTCGAAGATCTTTTCGACCATGATCGGCGACAGCCCCATCGAAGGTTCGTCAAGCAACAGCAAGTGGGGATGGCACATCAGCGCGCGCGCCATGGCCAGCATCTGCTGCTCGCCGCCGGACAAGGTGCCCGCCAGTTGGCCGGCGCGCTCTTTCAGGCGCGGGAACACGCTGAACCACTTCTCGATATCGGCTGCAATCGCGGCCTTATCGTTCATGGTGTAGGCGCCCATCATCAGGTTTTCCGTGATGGTCATGCGGGTGAACACGCCGCGGCCTTCCGGCACCATGGCCAGCTTTTTCTCCACCAGGTGGAAGGACTGCGAGCCTTTCAGCGACTGGCCCATATAGGCCACGGTGCCCTCCACCTTGCATGGCGGCAGGGTGCCGGTGATCGCCTTCAGTGTAGTCGTCTTGCCGGCGCCATTGGCGCCGATCAGCGTTACCAGTTCGCCTTCGTTGACTTCCAGGTCGATGCCTTTGACTGCCTTGATGCCGCCGTAGGCGACCTTCAGGCCCGAAACTTTCAGTACGTTGGCGCCCATCAGTGCGCTCCTCCCAGATAGGCTTCAATCACTGCTTTATTGCTTTGGATCTCGGCTGGCAAGCCTTCGGCAATCAGCTTGCCGTATTCCAGCACGCTGATGCGGTCGCACAGGCCCATCATCAGCTTCACGTCGTGCTCGATCAGGAGCACGGTCTTGCCTTCGTTCTTGATTTTGACCAGCAGTTCGCGCAGCGCCAGTTTCTCGGTTGCGTTCATGCCGGCAGCCGGCTCGTCCAGCGCCAGCAATTGTGGATCGGTCGCCAGCGCGCGGGCGATCTCCAGGCGGCGCTGGTCGCCGTACGACAGGTACTTGGAGGTACGGCTGGCAAACTGGCCGATGCCGACAAAGTCCAGCAATTCCTGCGCGCGCTTGCGGATCGCCGCCTCTTCTTCGCGCGCGGCCTTGTGGCGGAAGATGGCGCCGAACACGCCCTGGTGCGAGCGCACGTGGCGGCCCACCATCACGTTTTCCAGCGCAGTCATTTCGCCGAACAGGCGGATGTTCTGGAAGGTGCGCGCAATGCCGGCCTTGGCCACAGCGTGCGGCGCCGATGGCGAGTAAGGCTTGCCGGCCAGTTCGAAAGTGCCGGTGTCCGGCTGGTACAGGCCGGTGATCACGTTGAAGAACGTGGTCTTGCCGGCGCCGTTGGGGCCGATCAGGCCATAGATCTGGCCCTTGTTGATCTTGATGCGCACATCGGTCAGCGCCTGCAGGCCGCCAAAGCGTTTGTTGACGCCTTCGATATTCAGGATTACTTGTTCGCTCATCTCTACTAACCTCATGCTGCCATTACGCCGGTGGACTGGCCTTTTGAGTCCGAGTCCGCATCCGGACGCTCTTCATGCTTGGGCGATGGCCACAAGCCCGCAGGACGGGTCAGCATGATCACCACCATGGCCAGGCCGTACAGCAACTGGCGCAGCACTTCGGATTCGATCAGCACCTTGCCGAACAGTTTCATTTGCAGCGGTTCCACCACATGGCGCAGGATTTCCGGCAATGCAGCCAGCAATGCACCACCCAGCACCACGCCCGGAATGTGGCCGATACCGCCCAACACCACCATCGCCAGCACCGCGATCGATTCGGTCAGCGAGAACGATTCCGGCGATACGAAGCCCTGGAAGGAAGCGAACATGGCGCCAGCCACGCCGCCAAAGGTTGCGCCCATCGAGAACGCCAGCAGCTTCACGTTACGGGTATTGATGCCCATCGCCTTGGCTGCGATCTCGTCTTCGCGGATCGCCACCCATGCGCGGCCCAGGCGCGAGTGCTGCAGGCGGGACGTAATGAACACGGTCGCGATGGTCAGGACCAGGAACAGGAAGTAATAGGCGTTCACCGAAGGCATGGAGAAGCTGCCGATGAACACGGTGGCGCGCGAACCCTGCTCACCTGCCAGGTTCACGCCGAACACGCGGATCGGGTCGATCAGGTTGATGCCCTGCGGGCCGTTGGTGATATTGACCGGATCATTCAGGTTGTTCATGAAGATACGGATGATTTCACCGAAGCCCAGCGTCACGATGGCCAGGTAATCGCCGCGCAGCTTCAGCGTCGGGGCGCCGAGCAGCGCGCCGAACAGGCCCGCCAGTGCGGCCGCCATCGGCACGATCACCCATACTGACAAGTGAATGCCGTTGGTGCGAATATCCTCGCCCAGAATAGCTGCCAGCGCTTCACCAACGGCAGGGTTCATATTGATCAAGGACTCCAGCACCGTCGCGAACTGCGGCGATGCCAGCAGGCCGGTCATGTAGGCGCCTACCGCATAGAACGCGATGTATCCCAGGTCCAGCAGGCCGGCAAAGCCCACCACAATATTCAGGCCCACGGCCAGCATGATGTACAGCAGCGCCAGGTCGGCGATGCGCACCCACGAATTACCGAAAGGCGCGGCTGCGAACGGGAAGATCACCAACGCGGCCAGCAGCAGCGCCATGCTGATGTAGGCCTGTTTTGGATTTTTTTGAATGTTAAAGGTCAGCATAGTCACATCCCCATCAGGCGCGGTCGGCCACGCGTTCGCCCATGATGCCGGACGGACGCACCGTCAGCACCAGGATCAGCACGATGAAGGCGAAGATGTCCTGGTAGTGCGAGCCCAGGAAGCCGCCAGTAATCTCGCCAATGTAGCCGGCGCCCAACGCTTCGATAATGCCCAGCACAATGCCGCCGATCATCGCACCATAGATATTGCCGATACCGCCCAGCACCGCGGCGCAGAAGGCTTTCAGGCCCGGCATGAAGCCCATCGCAAACTGGATGGAAGCGTAGTTCGCGCCCCACATCACGCCTGCCACGGCAGCCAGTGCCGCGCCAATGGCGAAAGTAGCGACGATGATTTTGTTCGAGTCCACGCCCATCAGGCCGGCCACGCGAGGATTCTCGGCCACCGCGCGCATGGCGCGTCCCATGCGGGTGCGCTCAACCAGCATCACCAGGCCGAACATCGAAATGGCGGCCAGCACCAGTAGCAGCACCTGGGTCACCGTGATCACCGCGCCACCCACCATGATTGGTTCGGTCGGCAGCAGTTGCGGGAATGGCAGCGGGTTGCGGCCCCAGATCATCATTGCGAAGGTCTGCAGCAGGTAGGAAACGCCAATCGCGGTAATCAGCGGCGCAAGGCGCGGCGCGTTACGCAGGCGGCGATAAGCGATGCGCTCGATCAGGATGTTCACGAGCATGCAGGCCGGGATTGCGCCGATGATGGCAATACCCAGTTGGACATAGCCTGGCAGGTCCGGCGCATACACGCCCAACAAATTCAGGATGGAGAGGCCGATCATCGCGCCAATCATCAGCACGTCGCCATGGGCGAAGTTAATCAGGTTCAGCACGCCGTACACCATCGTATAACCGAGGGCGACCAGCGCATACATACTGCCCAGCACCAGGCCGTTAAGAATTTGTTGGATAAAGGTATCCATCGAGTATGCCCTTTAGAACTATAAAAAACGGCACCCAAGGTTTCCCTCGTGGTGCCGCCGTTTGGAAGCGTTCGCCATAATAGCGAGGTTTCCGAAAAACTAATCGTGGAAAATCCGCAATATTCTAAATTAAATTTTATGCGCTGCGGCCATCCAGGCCCTTTGGTAGCGGGAAAGTCACAGCCTCTTCAACACCCTCCAGGGTACGCACGCTTTTCGCGCCCAGTTCCTTCAGGCGGCTGATGACCGCATCAACCAGCACTTCCGGCGCCGAAGCGCCAGCCGTAACGCCCACGCGCAGCCTGCCTTCCAGCCACTCCGGATTGATCTGGGCAGCGTTGTCCACCATATAGGCCGGGGTGCCCTTCTTCTCCGCCACTTCGCGCAGGCGGTTCGAATTGGAGCTGTTCGGCGAGCCGACCACGATCACTACTTCCACCTGCGGCGCCATGAATTTCACGGCTTCCTGGCGGTTGGTAGTGGCGTAGCAGATGTCGCCTTTTTTCGGCTCAATAATATTCGGGTATTTTGCCTTAAGAGCTTCGATGATCTGTGCCGTATCATCCACGGAAAGTGTCGTTTGCGACACATAGGCCACCTGGTCCGGATTCTGCACCTGCAGGCCGGCCACGTCTTCCACGGTTTCGACCAGGTACATGCCCTCTTCGGTCTGGCCCATGGTGCCTTCGACTTCCGGATGGCCGTCATGGCCGATCATGATGATCTCGCAGCCCTGCTTGCGCATCTTGGCCACTTCCACGTGCACCTTGGTCACCAGCGGGCAGGTGGCGTCGAAGATCGACAGGCCGCGCGCTTCCGCTTCGGCGCGCACGGCTTTCGACACGCCGTGGGCGGAGAACACCAGGGTATTGCCGGCCGGGACATCGTCCAGCTCTTCGATGAAGATGGCGCCCTTGGCGCGCAGGTCTTCCACCACATAGGCGTTGTGCACGATTTCGTGGCGCACATAGATCGGCGCGCCGAACTGCTGCAGCGCACGCTCGACGATCTCGATGGCGCGGTCAACGCCGGCGCAAAAGCCGCGCGGCTGGGCGAGAAGGATTTCTTTTTCCATGTTCTTTACAGCACAGAGATAAGGTTCACTTCAAACTTCACCGGCTGGCCGGCCAGCGGGTGGTTGAAGTCGAAAATGGCAACGTCATCGCGCAGTTCGCGCAGCACGCCGGCAAAGCGGCCGCCTTTGGGCGCGTTGAAGTCGACCAGGTCGCCGATTTTGTATTCGTTGTCCGGATCGGAATTTTCTTCCAGCGTAGCACGGGACACTGCCTGCACCAGGTCCGGGTTGCGCGGGCCGAAGCCTTCGCCCGGCGCCAATTCAAACACCTTGTGCGTGCCTTCCGGCAGGCCGATCAGCAGCGCTTCCAGGTTCGGCGCCAGTTGGCCCTGGCCCAGCATCAAGGTGGCGGGATTGCCCTCGAAGGTGGAAACAATATTGGTGCCATCCATGGAGGCGAGGCGGTAATGCAGGGTGAGGTAAGCCGAAGCAGTGACAACGTTAGACATGGAAACAACTCTGGTGACGGGCAAACCTCTATTGTAAGCCATCGGCCGCCGCACGGCGCGGCAGCCCACCCCAGACATGCGCAAAACCTGACCCAGCGCAAATTGCCCCCTCCTCCCGCACCGGATAATGGGCGACGGAGGTGACCATGGCAATTTCCGACTGGCCCGAACAACTGCGCCCGCGCGAGCGTTTGTTAAAAGCCGGGCCGCAGGCCCTGTCCGACGCAGAGTTGCTGGCGATCTTCCTGCGGGTCGGCATACCCGGCAAGGATGCTGTGGCGCTGGCGACCGACCTGCTGGGGCGTTTCGGCTCGCTGCGCGCCCTGATCCACGCCAGCCGCGCCGATTTCACTGCCATGCCGGGCTTGGGCGCCGCCAAATACGCCCAGCTCCAGGCCGTTGTCGAACTGGCACGCCGGGCAATTACCGAAGAAATGAGCGCCGGCGAAGAGCTCAGCTCCCCGCACGCTGTGAAAGACTTCCTGCGCCTCTCATTGGCCGGCCAGCCTTATGAATCCTTCCACGTCCTGTTCCTGGATGTGAAAAACCGCCTGATTGAAGCCTGCGAATTGTTTCGCGGCACCCTGACGCAGCTCTAAGTGCAATATCTTCGAAACAATTTTTTTCAAAAACACCTGCTGAACAGGCCAGATTCTGAAAACAGTCCGATTTCAAAGCCGCACAGCTTAAGTCATCGCGCACCAACTTCCGGTCGACGGGCCAACTACCAGTCCCTGCCTCCGGCAGGCTGGCTGATGGCACCATTCATGGTTCAGCACGACGCCATGCACTCTTCAAAGACGTTTACCACCCTTCCGCCGTATTTCCAAGTGACATTAGGGGTTCGTTTTGCAGGCGGCCAAATGTTAAGATACGCGGTTACGTTACTATCAAAAAAATTGACAACGAGGCAACACTCTTGACGCGAGTGTGTCTCTTAGAATCGCTAGAGTGCCCATGAACGCAGTAGAAATTGAAGCAGCCATTTCCGAGCTAGCCCTTCAACCGTTTGACCCATCCGAGTTTCCATACGCGTTCCTGGCGGCTTGCGGCAATAAAGATACGGCACTCAAGCGCCTACGTGCGGGCAACAATAACGCCTCCGATGTGGCCGGCGGAGTCCTTCAACGCAACAATATCCATTTAGCCGTCTGTGCCGCCGGCACTGTGACCGAGACCCTCGTTAGTCTGCGCAACAGCCCCGCAACTTTCAAGGCAAAGGCTAAGTTTATTCTGGCCACCGATGGTCAGACTTTGGAAGCAGAGGACCTTACTGGCGGCGAAACTATTGCTTGTGCATTTTCGGATTTCCCGAACCACCTCGGCTTCTTTCTGCCGCTGGCGGGCATTTCGACGATCAAAGAGATTAAGGACAACCCCATCGATGTACGAGCTACCGGTCGGCTCAACAAGCTGTACATCGAACTACTGAGTGAGAACCCGGATTGGGCGAAAGAGGAACGTCGAGCCGACATGAACCATTTTATGGCGCGCTTGATCTTCTGCTTCTTCGCTGAGGACACTGACATCTTTAATGGCGAGGGCTTGTTCACAAGAACCGTTGAACAGATGAGCGAACGCGACGGTTCAAATACCCACGAGGTCCTTTCTGAAATCTTTCGCGCCATGAACATTAAGGGTGCCGACCGCGGCAATTGTCAGCCACGACTGCCGAGCTGGGCTGATCAATTTCCGTATGTGAATGGCGGCTTGTTTTCAGGCAGCACTGAAGCACCGCGATTCACTCGTATGGCTCGCACTTACTTGCTGCATGCCGGTGGACTGAACTGGAAGCAGATCAATCCCGACATTTTTGGCAGTATGATCCAGGCTGTAGCCGATGATGAGGAGCGTGGCACGCTGGGCATGCACTACACGAGCGTGCCTAACATCTTAAAGGTCTTGAACCCGTTATTCTTGGATGACCTACGTGCTCAGCTAGCTGAAGCGGGGGACAATGAGCGCAAGTTACTGAATCTACGTAAACGTATCGCGCACATCCGCGTGTTCGACCCTGCCTGCGGTTCAGGAAATTTCCTAGTCATCGCCTACAAACAGATGCGGGAAATCGAAGCAGAGATAAACCGTCTTCGCGGAGAACCGCACTTGGGCAGTGAAATCCCGCTGACCAACTTCAGGGGCATCGAATTACGCAATTTTCCGGCGGAAATTGCGCGCCTGGCGTTGATTATCGCTGAGTTTCAATGCGACGTGCTGTATCGCGGTCAGAAAGAAGCTTTGGCAGAATTTTTGCCACTGGACTCCCAGAATTGGATCGTGTGCGGTAACGCACTTCGGCTAGATTGGTTGAGCATTTGTCCCCATGAGGGCACGGACGTCAAAGTTGCTGCAGATGATTTGTTCGGCCTGCCGGTCAATCAGTCCGAGATCGACTTCGTCAACGAGGGAGGCGAGACCTACATCTGCGGGAACCCCCCTTATGTTGGAGATAAGTTCCAAAGTGACGAGCAAAAAGCCGACCTGAAAAGCGTACTTGGAGGCAAAGGCAACCATAAAGCGATGGACTACATAGCCGGATGGTTCTGGAAAGCGTCTGACTACATCAAAAAACAAGGGGCGTTTGCATTCGTCTCCACGAATTCCATCTGCCAGGGTGTGCAAGTACCAATCATCTGGCCGCTGATATTCAACAACGGCCAGGAAATCTTCTTCGCACACAAGGATTTCTACTGGTCGAACAATGCAAGTCACAACGCAAATGTAATTTGCATTGTGGTCGGTGTTACTCAAAAAAGTAACAAGCCCAAGTACATCTACAAGGAAGGCCAACGTCAAACGGTTGGAGCGATCAACGCTTACCTCTTCAATGGTCCCAACGTTATTGTCGAAAAACATCCCAATCCCATATCCCCACTCCCGGCCATGGTCGCGGGTAACATCCCCCGGGATAAAGGAAACTTCATGTTGACCAAAGACGAGCGCGACGCCCTGATACGAGAGTATCCGTCTGCTTCTGTTTTGGTCAGAAACATTCAAGGCTCAATGGAGTTCATCAATGGGATTGAGCGCTACTGCCTTTGGATTGAAGACGAGTACGCCGAGTTGGCCAACTCCATTCCGTTCGTAAGGCAACGGCTCGACGCCATTGTCGAGTATCGAGAAAGCGGTAGTGAGCGCGGGAAATTAGGCATTGAGACCCCGCACAGGTTTGAGAGGACGATTACAGGTGAGCGAACTCAGATTATCGTCCCCCGTGTGTCATCCGAACGGCGGCAGTACATCCCTGTAGGCTTATTGCGCAGCGACGTCATCATATCAGACGCTGCCCAAGCCATTTACGATGCGCCACTGTATGTCCTGGCACTCATTTGTTCGCGTCTTCACCTCTCATGGGTTGCTTTAACTGCTGGCCGGATGAAATCCGACTATCGCTATTCGTCGGGGGTCTGTTACAACAGCTTCCCGATTCCTTTGCTTACGGAACAGAATAAAGCTGATCTAACCGCCTGCGCTGAGGATATCTTGCTAGCTCGAGAGGCGCATTACCCTGCAACCATAGCGGACTTGTACGACCCGGACACTATGCCCGAGAATCTTCGGCACGCCCATGAACGGAACGATGAGGTACTGGAACGCATCTACATCGGTCGCCGTTTCAAAAACGATACGGAACGAATTGAAAAGCTATTCGACCTTTACATAAAAATGTCTACGGACACCGCAAGAATTACGACATCCAAAGCAAAAAGGGGAAGAGCGTGAGCGAGCAGACCTCGAATCCGACTAATAATTACACTGTGCCATCGGTCTCGATAGCCACCGCATGCACTGGTGCGTCTAGCAAAGCCAACGAACTTGGCATGCGCCCTATGCAAGAGCTGGCATACGCGAAGCGCGGCGAGCAATATTTGCTGATAAAGTCGCCGCCGGCATCGGGCAAGTCGCGCGCGTTAATGTTCGTCGCCCTGGACAAGCTTAATAATCAAGGTCTGAAACAAGCGATCATCGTTGTCCCAGAGCGTTCCATTGGCGCTAGCTTTGCCGACGAGCCCTTGTCCCGATACGGATTCTATTGGGACTGGCACGTAGCGCCGCAGTGGAATCTTTGTAACGCGCCAGGCGCAGATGAGCAGCGTGTGGCGAAGTCGAAAGTGGATGCCGTTCGCAAGTTTTTGGCAAGTACCGACCTCGTCTTGGTATGTACTCATGCAACGTTCCGCTTCGCGGTCGACGAGTTAGGTGTCGAAGCCTTTGACCAAAGGCTAATAGCAATTGACGAATTCCACCACGTTTCAAGCAATCCAGATAACAAGCTGGGAAGCCAGCTTGGCGAGTTTATCGCTCGAGACAAGACCCACCTGGTGGCCATGACCGGGTCCTATTTCCGCGGGGACAGCGAGGCTGTTCTAGCCCAGGCGGACGAAGCCAAATTCGATACGGTGACGTATACGTACTATCAGCAACTCAACGGCTACAAATGGCTGAAATCATTGGATATCGGCTACTTCTTTTACACGGGCCGCTACGTTGATGCCATTGCGAAGGTTTTAGACCCCGCACTTAAGACGATTGTCCATATTCCAAACGTTAATTCGCGCGAAAGCTTGCAGGACAAGGAGCGCGAAGTGAACGAAATTATGAACTCCTTGGGTGAATGGAAAGGCATTGACTCAGCCACTGGCTTCCATCTAGTGCAAGCCGCCGATGGACGCGTACTGAAAGTGGCTGACTTGGTTGACGATAGCGATCAGGCAAAACGGTCCAAAGTTCTGGCCGCGTTGAAAGCGCCTGAGCAAAAAGAAAACCGCGGTCACGTCGATGTCATCATTGCGCTTGGCATGGCAAAAGAAGGATTCGATTGGATTTGGTGCGAGCACGCCCTTACGGTTGGGTACCGCAGCAGTCTGACGGAAATCGTTCAAATTATCGGACGCGCTACTCGAGACGCGGAGGGTAAAGTACGCTCTCGATTTACCAATCTGATCGCAGAGCCGGCCGCCGAACAAGCTGCCGTGGCCGAGGCTGTCAACGACATGCTCAAAGCCATTTCAGCCAGTTTGCTGATGGAGCAGGTATTGGCTCCGCGTTATGAATTCACGCCTAAAAATACCGGCCCAAAAGATGGCTTCGACTATGGCGATGATGGCTATCAAGAAGATGGTTCGAACATCGGTGTAAACAAAGATACCGGCCAGATTCACGTAGAGATCAACGGGCTTACGACACCACAAAGCCCTGAAGCCACACGTATTTGCAGGGAGGACTTGAACGAAGTTGTGACAAGCTTCTTGCAGGACAAGACTGTGCTTGAACGAGGGCTCTTCGACAGAGATAACACGTTGCCAGAAGAACTGACCCAACTTCGAATGGGAAAGATCGTCCGCGAGCGTTATCCAGACTTGAGCGAAGCGGATCAGGAATCCATCCGCCAACACGCAATCGCTGCTATGAACATCACTCAGCAAGCCAAGTTGGCGCTCGCCCAGGCAGATGAGAACGGAGCTGGGTCGTCCCAAGGACACACCGCATTCTTGGATGGCGTACGAAAATTCGTCAATGTTCGAGAGCTCGATATCGATCTAATCGACCGAATTAACCCATTTGAGGCAGCTTATGCGGTGCTGTCAAAGGCGATGGATGAGAAATCGCTGAGGCAAGTTCAGGCAAGCATCGCCGCCAAGAAAGCAAATATTCCGGAAGATGAAGCTCGCGAGCTTGCGAAGCGAGCCTTGCAGTTTAAAAACGAACGTGGCCGCCTGCCGGAAATCAACTCGGCAGATGCGTGGGAGAAACGCATGGCGGAAGGTATAGCGGCGCTTGCGCGTTACCGCGCCCAAGCCAAAGCCGCGCAGGCTCAGGGAGGTCCTAACAATGGCTGAAATGAACGATGATGAACTTCTTGAGGCACTGGGCGTCGAGGTCACGCCCGTCAAAGTTGTTGGTCGGACCGCTCGCGAAGAGCGCATAGTTGCAGGCTTCGAAGAAATCCTTCGCTTTGTTCGTGACCATGGTCGCCTTCCCCAGCATGGAGACGGACACGATATTTTCGAACGCTTATGCGCAGTTCGATTGGATCAGCTTCGAAAGCAGCCTGAGGCCAAGACCCTATTGACCGAAATTGATGATTTGGGGCTGCTGTCTGGAGAAGGCAATCAAGTCGATGTTGACGCGCTGAACGAAGACGAATTGCTCGCCGAATTAGGAGTAGGTGATGCAACTGCTAACGGCGACATAACAGTCCTTCGTCATGTCCGTCCGTATGTCGAAATCAAGGCTGCAGAAGAGATTGCCAACCGCACGATTTGCGCGGACTTCGAGAACTTCAAGCATTTGTTCGAAGAGGCGAGCGCTGGCCTTAAAATCGGCACTTGGATGACTAAGCCTTTCGCAAAGAATGCCAGTGTAGAGCTAGGCGACTTCTTCATTATCGGCGGTCAGATAGCTTATGTGGCGGAGCTGCTAGAAGGCACGAAGACCAAGGATGGGCGAGACAATCCTCGGCTTCGGGTTATTTTTGACAATCACACCGAAAGCGATTTATTGCTTCGATCCCTGTCTCGCTCGCTTTACCCCGATGGGAACACCCCTGTTGGCCGGCGCCTCATCCGGAAGGATGACGGCCCGCTCTTTAGCAACGCCGCTGAACCCGACGATATTGAATCCGGAACGATCTACGTACTGCGTAGCCAGTCCAGTCATCCATTCGTCTCGGAACACCGTGAGCTCATTCATAAGATCGGAGTGACTGGCGGCCGGGTAGAGGCGCGGATCGCGGGTGCCGATAAAGATGCCACGTATTTATTGGCCGACGTCGATGTAGTCGCCACCTACAAACTCCACAATTTGAACCGGACAAAGCTGGAAGGCATCTTCCACCGCTTATTTGGAGCTGCACAGCTCAACCTGACAATCGACGACCGTTTTGGAAATCCAGTGAAGCCGCGAGAATGGTTCTTAGTACCGCTGCACGTGATTGACGAGGCAGTTCAGCGGATTGTGGAAGGAACTATCACTAACGTGATTTACGATCCGACTGCAGCGCGCCTTGTGGAGCAACGGGCTTGACGAGCGGGTTAAGGAGGTTCCAACGTAGCGATTAGTCGTGATCAGTTCCTTGTTTGGCGAAGAGAGCCAATGCCGATTCCTGGTTGGCTTCTAGTAAGTGCAAGCGCCCTTCACGGCCGGGGTAGCCCAAAATATGCGCCGAGCAGTGCGCGCCGCAGCCAGACGCCAAGTCAGGTCAACTCAGCGCGCAAACGAAGTCACTGTGCCAAGAAATCAATTGGAACACGGCACCATTGCATATCAGGATTCATAATCTCAACGATTACACCATCGAGTGGCATCGTACCTACGTACCCCCACCAGTCGCTTGGGTTGGCCCGCATCTGTATGCCTCGCTTCACTAATTGGCGCCACATCAGGGATTTCATTTTCGCGGCTTTGCGCAGATTCTCGCCACACTTAAGGCGGTTTACAGGGCATCCAAAACGGGCTAGTCCGCCCGCCTTCTCGTACATCTCGTCCAATGTCGCGCTTCTGGAGGTCCCATCGCTAAAGGTAACAGCTTTGTGCGCCGATGGTTCAAACTTTGGATGGGTAGAGAACCAAAGGATCGGCAATTCGGGGGCAACGACACCGATATCTGCAGGTAGCAGAACTTTGCTCTTCATTATGAGATCAAATTTCCGCGCAGTGGTGTAATGCCAAGCGATCATGGAAATGCGCCCTATTTTGATGTGGAGTGAGTACAGGATATTACTCTCTGGCATCACAAAAAGGAATGACTGACTTCCCCTGCCACCGTCCCGGTAGCCGAGCATTCGAGTGAAAATTCAAAGTGATATACTGTGTTTTTATACAGTATATTGGAGCAATCATGCTAGCCCGGGTGTCTCAACGCCGCGAAGACGGAGCAAAACTGGCAGAGGTACTTCCAGTTTGGGATTCGACCGCAACTGAACTACTTATCGTCAACGTGACCGATCAAGGTAGCCGTCGTCCTACGAAAGTCGCCCGGGTGCGACCAGTCGGCGAGCAGCGAATTGTTGCAGAGCTGCTTTCACCAAAGCTAGTCCTACTCGACGGATGGGAAATGCTACTCAGCGGCCTACAAGAAAAGATGGCGCCACAAGGAAGGAAAGGAAGCGCACAGACGTGGCATTGCCGGCTAACTCCCCCGAAAGATGCCATAGGTTTCAAAATTACGTCGACTTGCCAAGACGGTGTGGTACTGCCAAGGCGCGCCTTGTACGACGCCTCAAAATCGAAAGGGCATATTAGGGTATTCCAGCAATTCAATCAGTCCATGAGGCGCTATGCAATCCACGCAGAACTGGCGCCTTATCTGGAGTCCACCTACCAATATCCTCACCTAGTTGACTGCGACCTTCAGTGGATGTCCGAAGAGCGATTTGAACTCGGCGGCTTCCGGGTCGTTTGCCAGCAGAATGATCGGCCAGAATACCTCACCCGCGACGGATGGCTATGCGAATTCGACATCGCAAAGCCAGAACTGACAAAAACACAAGCTCGCGAGCTTCGATGAGGGCTGCTTCATGAACACTTCCATCCGGTGGCCCTCAAGCTATTGCCAGGAGTATCGCAGCAGGTGTGACAATCTGTGCATTTTTCGAATAGGCAAGATGATATGCTCCGCATTTATGCTGCTACCGTTAAGAGCAGGCGATGATATTGCGGCGATGAGGCGACTTCTTGGTGTTTCGTTAGCGAGCGCACGCGAATTGATGCAAAACACACAAGAAAAATCTGGGGAGTTCAAAACGGAGCCAATGGACATCATTCGTGACAAAGTGCCGCGCGAGGTCGTTGGACGCAACACCATCTCCCGATTTCGCATGCAGTTTCAAGCGGCGGCCTATGCGGCACTTGAGATTCTGAGCGGCAAGGAGGTCGACCGCGTATATTGCGATTATCACGACGACTTTGTCGTACGCAGGACCTGCACCGGCGGGGTCGAATACCACTTCTTCCAAGTGAAGACCAAAGGTAAGGCGAACCAACAATGGGACATAGACGAGGTCTTCGCTCTCAAGAAGAAAGGCGCACTCGACACGGCTGAAAAGCTAGAGGCAATCCGGAACAGCATCGCCGGCAAACTATTCCTCCACACTATTGAGTTTGGTGATCAGTGCCGTGAGGTCACGATCCTTAGCAATGTGCATTTCAAAGACGAGGTTCTCGAAGCCGTCGCAGACCTTTCGGTTGGCACCTCCAGCAAGAAATACATCCGGCAGCTGATCGAGAAGTTTGCGGATATTGTTTCCCCCGACAGTCAGCTATCAGATTCGCAAGTTGAGGCGGCTAGGAGAAAGCTGTCCTTGCTAGCTAACGTTCAGCACATCGGCGACACGCTCGAAGCCTTTGGCATTGCTGCGCACAATGCCATCTGGAGACATTCGGAGATTGAACTGCGTCAAGACGAAGTAGAACGCATTGCTAGAAGCCTGGTTACGCTTGTCGAGGAGAAGTCGTGCGCGCCGATTAGTGGACTGTCCAAGGTTGATATCGATTTGGCAACCGGAGTTGGGCTGGAGGACCTACTTAAGGTTCTGAGCATCTCCACCCAGGTATACCAGACGCTGCTGCAAGGGGGGGACCCAGCAGCAATCAAAGCTGCGTCCGTCCTTCAACGTACATTGAAGGAGGTGGGCGCTACGGAATCCATGATCGAAGCAGCGTCGAGGGCAAAGGTTTCTTGGGATGTTTGGGTTAGAACCGCGCGCCACACGTTCCCCGATCTCACCTTCAACATCCTGCTCGAAGAAATTGACAAGGCTTGCAAAGCCTGGCTCCTCAGCGGCGGAGCCCTGGCAGACCTTGAGGATTTCTCCCAAAAAGTCCTGGATTCTGCTATCGGCCGGAAAATATCGTCGCTGAACATAGATTTGGTTTTTGGGGCCTTCTGTGCAGCCATCGTTCGGAGGGCAACGCGATGAGTTCGACCGAGTTCTTCAAAGAAGCAAAGCGGCTTGGCCTCAGGTTGAACCTCTCCGGCGAAGAGAATTCGCCGGTGCACACGCTCGACAATGAGGCCCTGTTTCAGCTACCTCTACTTGCCATGACGATCTTGGCAATTTCGAAGGGCCGGTCGAAGCCTGAGCTCCCCGAGATTGGTCAGCTCGTTGGCGAGTGCCTGGAGCGGACCGTTGCTGGTTTCAAATGGTCGTCGCAGGATATAGGATGGTCCGGCAACCTGCGCATTCGGACTGTAAAGGCCCTGACCTTCTTGGAGTCGACGGGGCAAGTCGCCATCGACAAGGTGACGCGCGAAATATCTGCCACCGAGTTAGGAAAAAAGGTCTACGCGAGTGCCGTTGAGGGGGAAAGTTTGCTGGCCCTGTCCATGAAAACCATCGAGCTTAGCTACCAGTACATCAGGGACGAAGATCGAGCAAGAGGAGAAGTGAATTGAGGCTGAAGTCACTGCAGATTGAACCGTTCGGCGAAGGTGGCTGGGAAAGCCCGCTTCTTGAGTTTGGTCACAGAACGACGATGCTCTTCGCGCCAAACGGCAGCGGGAAGTCGCCCCTCATCCGTGCACTCGCATCCGCACTCGGATTCCCAAATAATTTCCGGGCTGACATCCTCGAGAAATGCAAGGCGGTTGTCTTACGCGCCGAGTCGGAAGGCAAGCCGCTTGTTATCCGCCGTACTATCGACGCGAAGAACGATGAGTTCTACGCCACAATTGACTTCAATGGTGAACAGACCGAACACCATTCAGAGGGCACTTTCTCGCGCGCTCTGTTCCAGTTGCTCGGGCTGAAGCCACCTAGACTCGTATCAACGAAAGGCGAGGAGGCCCAACCTTACATCGCGACTTTGCTGCCCGTGTTCTATCTCATACAGGGCTTTGGGTATTCAGCTGCTTACAAAGCGCCAAGCTCATTCATCTCGGACCAGTTCGCAGAGATGGTCCGGTTCGTTTTCGGACTAAACCCCAAGCACTCGTATGAGGTCAAGAAGACCCTAATCGAAGAGAAGAGTGCCCTTGATGCGCAAACACGTAAGATCGTCGCCACCCAGCGTATGCTCGAATATCAGAGCCGCGGTGTTGACGATAGCGATTCAAACCAAGCTGCGTTACAGCGGACGGTAGAGGACTTAACGCAGCAGATCGAGGGACTTCGCGCATCGGTAGACTCGAAGGGGGCTGCGAGCTCAACGCTCATGGAACTACTGCGCCAAAAAGACCTTCAAATCCGCGCTCGGCAGCTGGAGCTTTTCGAACTGCAGAATCGCGTCGCTGGCATCGAGACAATCCGCGCGGAGATCGATGGGGAGATCAAGACTCTTAGTTTGAACGAAGAGGCTCGCGGAGTCTTTACATCTTTCCAAGAGATTTGCCGCGCACCCAACTGCGGGTTATTCCTGGGTAGCACAGAGTCTTATGGCAAGAATCTGTTGTATCTGAAAGACCAAATCAAGGACCTCGAACGGAACAGCCAGCGCGCCGATATTAGGGCAGACGAGTTGGAAGAACGGCTTAAGGAGCTTTCAGTTGAACGTAAAACGCTGGTTGATAACCTCGAGGCACCACAATCCTCCGGCGTGGATCAATTGGTGACCGCCGTACAAGCCCTGACCAGACAACTTGTCGACGTTCAAGGTGAGTTGGGCCGAATTGCTGGGTTAAAGGAGGAGCGCTCAAAACTGTTTAAGTTGGAGCGAGAGCGCGACAATATCCAGGATCGTATTGACGGACTGTCGAGCACAGGAAGAGCCGATGTTGAGTTCAATAAGCTTCGACACACTCTACGTGAACTCACCGTGAAGTGGATGCAGACTCTTGAGACGCAGAACGTGTCTACGTACGTGGAAATTGACCTGAATCTCCGCTTTACATTCGGAGGCGAAACGCTTGAAAACATCGGCAGCGGCGGCAGCAGTAGCACGACTATTCGACTGGTCCTCGCAATACATGCAGCCCTGCTGGAGGCGTATCTGTCCGACAAATATCGTCCGTTCCGGTTCCTGATCCTGGATACCCCGAAGCAGGAGGAGCTGCATACTGAGGACTTAGCTCGATATCTAACTGAGCTTGAGAAGATGTGCGAGGCAAACGATGCCCAGCTCCTCTTTTCGTCCACAGAATATGACCACCCGACCGGAGCAAAGGACCGGCGTTGGCTGCCGAGCTACCGAGGCCCGGATAAGCCAATGTTCCTTGGCAAGCGAAGCGATCTGCTAGCAAATGCTGAACTCACACGGCCGAAAAACTGAGCACAAGCATTTGACGACAAGAAATGCCCAAAGGTAGCTTGCGGAGTGCCATGTGCACCGGTTAAATCAACCACGATAGAGGGCGCCAAGGCCATGAACCAACCGTTTCCTAGAATGCTTTTACCACAGGCGTTGGCCTACGAGTTTCTGGGCACATTTGCACGCTGTGAATACGCCCTCAAAGGCTCAGGATTTGCGAAAGGTGGGGCCACCTCCGTAGAAGCGAATTGGGACGCCTTTGCTACCGCTATCGATTGGCACTTTAGGCGTGTCAGCGATGAGGCTTTCAAGCAGGCCGTTCAGTATCTACTAGCCGAGCCTCCGCGAAAGCAGGTGCTTCGTAATGGGAGAGTCGACTGGAAAGTGTCGCCACCAGACTCAAACCTTCCCAAAGCGCAGCAGGTACTCCTAATGGTTCGTCGAATCCGGAACAATCTGTTCCATGGCGCGAAGGTGTGGTCGCCGGAGTACGACAACCGTGAGCGCGATATCAGACTGGTTGAAGCTGGGTTACTTGTTCTAAAACACTGCAGTTCACTCAACCAAGAAGTGCAGATGGCGTATGAGATCGGTGCCTTCTGAGCGAGGTTAGTTCGAGGGGCTTGCGCTTAACTCTGGCGAGTACATCGAAGGCGGAAATCTGCCTGTTATTTCAGATCATTAATATTGCCTTAAGGCACCATGCCTAATTTGCAGTTATATTGCCTAGTAGTGAATCGATGACCAGGTACCATATCAAATGGATGTCTACAAGCTCCGTATAGAACACACCGGCTCAAGCAAAATAGACCGAGACACCTTCGAAGAGGAAACTCGATGTCGAGAACCGTGGTATCAAGATGGCTCAGGCGACAAACGGTCCCAATTTGCCGTGTGCCCCGCTTGTGACAACCCAATACAACTGGTCGGTCTATATGAGCTTCCGAAAAACCTAAATAAGCCTTACGGAAAACATACAACCACAGGAATCCGCGGTATTGGACCAAGCGACCGCGAGGCCCGGGAATGCTGCCCATACTTCCAGCCTCGCCAGCATCAAAAAACCGACAGGAAGGTGGGATTTGAGGGCACTCCCCGAAAGATTTTGATGCTACTGATCGAGCAGTTCGACCGGGTGGCTTACGTCATTGAAAAGCAAACGAATTTAGCACTTTCGGCCGCGACACTACGCGGTATGCTCGAACGTTACAAAGGGGAGCGAGGCTACATGTACACAGGTGCCACACTGCGTAATGTGCCTTGGATTTTCGCCTATATGTCAGACGCCACAGACCTTTTTGGTCAGCGAATCGCCCCAAACGCGGCGCTCGCAAAAGCCATTTCAGATCGCGTTTCAGGAGCACGAATCGACGAAAATGGACGATTGGGTGCCGAGGTACTTCCCAGCGGGAAGAGAAGCTTTGTGGATATAAAAATGAGCTTCATCCGCCATAGGTTCTCTAGGGACAATGAGGCTGGTGCGCTTCGCGAGTCCATGGAGCTCGTAGTGTCGCGGTCAGTCAAACGTGAGCTGGAGGACATTCACAAAGAACTAATCGAGGTCGACCATAACTGGTTTGAGCGCTTAATACGGTTACCGGCCGATCATCAAAACCGGAGAATGGACAGGGTCGCCCTCGCGCGAGAAGTCCTCGGTAGCTTGCTCTGAGCATTTAAGCAAAGGTTAAGAGCGAGCTGGAAAAGTACCAACCCAGGGACTGCTGAAGACGAACCGAGGAGTTTTCCAACCGTCCTTTAACCAACCGGCCATGAAATAAAGGACTCAAAATGACAAAGTTCTTTTCTACAGCGGTAAATTTCCTTTCCTCAATAGTAAAACGCCTTCCTCCCCTTGAACCGCTTCCGCAAGCACTACGCGGCGCCAAAATTTTGGTCGCACTGGCCATAGGAGGCAGCCTGGGCCTATTAGATTGGGCCTTTGGCCCTAGCCATCTCTCAGCTGGATCGTTAGCCTGGGTTGTTGGAATGCCGGTTGTTGTGATCACACTTCTTGTCATAGCTGCTGTCGGGTATTTTTCCCAAAAGGGCAGTGTCACCATTCGACCTAAAGCTTTGCGCGTCTGCGCCCCCCTTACACGTGCACTGGGTCTCAAGGTAACCGTCGGCGCAGCCGCCCTCATAGGGATTTCATTGTCCGCCATCACCTGTTGGGCATTTACGCGTAGCTCTCCAGCACTAGTGAGCGCGATGCTCGCTCCCATGCTAGCTGGGCTGCTGCTTAGGGTAAGAGTAGGCCTCGTCGCGGTGGATAAGAAGATAGCTGGGGACTTGGCAGCTCTAGGCAAAAGGGGCGACAAATAGCCGGCAACTAATCCTGGCATACGCGTTTGTCTTAGACGCTATGCGGCAATCTTCGCGAAGCGAAGGGGAGATCGAAGCAAAGCTATTTTAGGCCCCCAACCTTCCCCTCCCACTCAGGCTGGCAGTTCTGTAAAAAGCCCTTCTTGCCGCCTCGATGAAAGTAGTGGCCACTTCGAATTTGCGAGTTCAAGCGCTATACGGAATGGATGGTTCTACGGCATCCATGTCCAGCTGTATTTCCTCTACTCCCGTAGACTTGGCGACTCTCTACCTCTCTCAGAGGGGCGCCTTTTTTTTGCGTCCGGCGGCGATTTTCGTCGGCCAGTACACGCACGATAGTGCCAAACGGGATACGATTCGCGTGAAGGAATTGGGCTGCTGGCCGTGCTCCCTGATTCGCCTGGATGAGAATGCCGTGCTCGACTATTTGGGCACGATCCTCGTTTGGTCTGTCGGTAATTTTTGACATAGCAACCTCCCACTGAATAGGTTAGCTATGCTCTCTTCCGGCACCTTGAGGAAGATCAAATCGAATGCCCAACCAGGCCGAGGCGGGGGGACGCAACATGCCACTTGCACCTTGCCGCCTCGGCGGAATCCCAAAGGCGCAGCCCTGAGGAATTCTCCAACGGAATAGCCAAAGAGCTATGCGAGAACCGTAGCGAATCCTCAGTAAAGACGTCTCGCTAGCGGGCCTAACCGCGCATCAAAACACAGACGAAACGGCCGAGCCAGGAATGCGGAGTGACGCCACGCCAAGCACTCCAAGAAGCGGCTATGCACCTGCTGATGAGCTCGAGATATCCTCGCTGATTTGCCCGGCCTGGCCATACCCGTAGGGCACCTTGCCCACCGAGATGCAGGGCCTTACGAGACGACGCCTGGAGCGTTTAGCTAACCATCAGGGCCGCCGGCAGGAGGTCATTCGCAACAAGGTCGCTTTTGGCGCCAGCCATGACTTCTACCTGGTGCGCTACGCGGGCGCCAAGGGAGTGACGCCTCGCCTTACGTCGAGGATCGGGTGACGACGCCTCATGGGATGGGAATGCCGGACGAGCTAGATCGCGCATTACAATAAGCGAGGCCCAACATGGTCGGGGCGCCACGCGCGAGATCGGAAGACACAAGGGGGCTAATGAGGCAGAACGCCTGCGCGCAACCCGTAGGGGGTGCCACCTCTCCGACGTTAGAGTAGAGTCATGCAGCCCCCCTCGCCTCTCCGACTTTAGCAAACCGCCGGTAAGACAACAACGTCGGAACGTTCCCTCTGCCTACAAAGTCGCTCACCAAGTCTTGAGACTGTCGACAGCTAAGAAGAAGCGTCGCTAGCTCGCACTGCAACGGAGGTATGGCTCCCGCTTTCTCCTCAGACAAACGTAATGTGGCCAGACGCCCAACGTAAAGGCAGGGAATATGCTCGATGGTATGAGTGCAAGGGCTACCTTCACTTCTACGTGACATGACACCCTACACCTCGCCACTGGCATTTGGTCACGCACAGCGACGATGCGCGAACGAATGCGATGCACAGCCCATTTGGAGCCATTGACGAAATGCCAAAAGGATTTCAACCGCATTGCTCCCCGAAGTACGCCAGCCATCCGAGAGCGAATGTGTTGCAGACTCCATCTGACGGCCGTATGCGATCATAGAACGACAGCAACGCCAATACATCCGAAATCTGCTTAGGTATTCAAGCCCTACCACGCAAGCACAGGTACGCAGGATCGTTTCGCGCTTCCGTATTCATTTCCATCAGCGGTTGCAGAGCCAGCCGGCAATTCTCCCAAACAGCAAGTGTTATGCTATGGAAAAGTAGTTAGGTGCCCCACCCTGCCGCCTCTGAGATTGTCCCAATAATCCAATGTGGCCGGCAGCTCTCCGTTACTTCAACCTGGAACATGACATGCATATTGAAAGCATTGCGCTGACAAATTTTCGGTGCTTTGGACTTGCAACCGAGACCGTGCTCCTGCAACCAGATTTGACGACCGTGGTGGGGCCGAACGGTTCCGGAAAGACAGCACTGCTTCAGGCGTTAATGCGTCTATTCGGAGTAACGCGAGCTCAGCGAACCATTGCAACGTCAGACTTCCATATCCCTGTAGACCCGGGCGTCGACCAGAATGCAATAAAAACTAGGAGTCTTTCTCTTGATGTTGTGATTCGGCTTCCTGAACTTGCTAATGGTTCAGCTACTGCAGCAACTGTCGCTCCAGTATTCCGCAGAATCTATATTGGCGCGCCGGGTGCGATACCGGCGTGCCGCCTTCGTTTGGAAGCACGCTGGGACTTTGATGGCACCGCAGAAGGTTCGATTAGCCAGCAACTTTATTGGGTCAGCACCCTAGATGTCGCCGTAACCGACGCTCAAAAGACCGGCGTGAGCGCCGCAGATCGTGGGCTTATTCAGCTTTACTACACCCCAGCCAGCCGCGACCCGCAGTCCCAAATAAAAGCAACGACCGGCGCCCTTGCAGCTCGCCTACTTAAGGCAATCAATTGGTCGCAAGATACTGAGGATGCAGTTGGCGAAGCCGCACAAACTCTAAGCGAGGCCTTCGAGGAGGAGGACGCTATCAAGGCAATTGCGGAAGCGTTGGATGAACGCTGGCAAAATCTACACGATGGAGATATCGATACGGCGCCGAGTTTAAGCCTGATGAGTCGGCGCTTCGAAGAAGTCGTTGCGCGCATTGGCGTTGTGTTCAAACAAGGTCCGGCCGGAGAGGACCGGGGCCTCGAGGCGTTGAGCGATGGACAGCAATCGCTCTTCTATTTCGCCCTGGCTGCCGCTGTCTTCGACTTGGAACGTGACGTCGTCGCAGGGACCGTTGATGGTTTCCACGACAACACGCTGACTATACCGGCACTTACGCTATTTGCGGTTGAGGAGCCCGAAAATCATCTATCGCCTTATTACCTGGCGCGAATTATCCAACAGATTAGAAGCATGGTAAGCGGCGGCGCCGGACAGGCAATAATCTCCAGCCATGCACCTTCCGTGCTCAGCCGCGTCCCGCCAGAGAACGTCCGGTACTGCAGGCGCAATGTCGGGACCAGCACTTCGTCAGTCGTGAGCATCCCAGTCCCGACCGATAGCACGGAAGCCGTAAAGTTCGTACGCAGTGCAATGCTAGCTTACCCAGAGCTGTATTTCGCAAGATTTGTGCTCCTGGTTGAGGGCGACTCGGAGCGAATTGTCCTGCCTAAACTTGCGGAAGCGCTTAATTTCCTAATTGACCCTTCGTTTGTTGCCATTGTTCCCCTGGGAGGACGGCACGTCGAGCACTTCTGGCGATTACTGAATGGCCTGAGCATACCCTTTGCAACCTTATTAGACCTAGACCTAGGCCGGGAAGGAGGTGGTTTCGGCCGAGTTAAGAACGCAATTCTGCACCTGTTAGAAAATGGTGCATCTGAAAGCCCATTGCTTGATCTGGGTGATGGGAAGCGCTTGAAAAAAGCAGACCTCGCGGAAATGCATACTTGGACAAACAATGAGGTCAAAATCAAACCTTGGCTCCTCGATTTACGAAAATACCATGTCTTCTATTCTGCCCCATTAGATTTGGACCTTGCGATGCTTAAGGCCTTCCCAGCTGCTTATCAAGCCACCATAGAAGGGACGGGACCGCGCATGACAAACGAAGATGCCGCAACAGTGGTCTTAGGTACGGGTGGCGATGGATTGGATGTGTATACCGGAGACGCGGAACCCTACAAAGATCATATGGCGGCATACCGTTACCACTTCCTCACGCACAGTAAACCTGCAACGCATTTACGAGCCTTAGCGCATATCGACAAAGACACGCTGAAGGATGACATGCCCAAATGCCTTCGAGCTGTTCTGCAGCACATCAAGGATCGCCTGGCGGCGAACAAGCAATGACTCTTCCGCCTCGCCACGTCGCCCCCAACGCTTGGGCTCCAGTCGGTGTATCTGGGCTAGAGGACGAAGCGTTGCGAGTCGTGCGATCTGATGCCCATCGTTCTGTGCTTGCGGGGCCTGGCGCTGGAAAAACGGAACTACTGGCCCAACGGGCGGCCTACTTGCTTCAGACAGGAGTCTGTCCTCCTCCAAGGCGGATTCTGGCCATTGCATTTAAGCGCGATGCTGCTCGCAATCTAGCAACCCGGGTGACATCCCGTTGCCATCACATTCACGCGAATCGACTAGACTCCGTGACCTTTGATGCATTCGCTAAGAGTCTATTGGATCGTTTCGGACAGACGTTGCCTACCGAATGGCGGCCGACTTCCGATTACGAGATCGTTTTCAGCACTGAGTCAAGTGTCCGACAAGTTTTGCAATTTACTGCAAAGGAATGCACCGACGCCACAATTGCAGCGCGAATTCGAGCCATCGATGCGAAAACGTTCGAGCGGCGTCTGGTAGTTCATCAGCGACTGCCCAGTTCCGGGTGTCCGACCACATCATGGCAAGAACGTGCCGCTGGAAATTACTGGCGTCACATGTTGCAAGGACAGGAGCGCAGTCGGCTGACCTTTCCAATGATCGGACGTCTTGTCGAATTACTACTTCGCTCAAATGAAGCGGTCAGAAGCGCATTCGCCCTCACCTACTCGCATGTCTTCTTGGACGAATTCCAGGACGTCACTCAGATTCAGTACGACCTCATTCACACAATCTTCTACGGAGGCGACGCGATACTCACGGCCGTAGGCGACAACAAACAGCAAATCATGCGTTGGGCAATGGCAATGGACGCATCCTTTGATGTGTTTGAGAAGGACTTTGAAGCCAAGCGCGTCAACCTCTTAAACAACTACAGGTCTTCTCCGGACTTGGTGCGAATCCAGCATGTACTTGCTCAGGCCTTAGATGACGGAGCCCCTCGCCCAGAATCGCAAACCGACGCGAAAATTTCTGGGGATTGTTGCTCTGTTTGGGACTTCACATCTCCGGCCGAAGAAGCCAAGCAAATAGCAGCCTTTTTCGCCGCCGAAATGGCGGAACACAAGCTGGCACCAAAGGACTTTGCGGTACTTGTGCGTCAAAAGTCCGACAGCTACGCAAAAGTTCTCGCCCCGAACTTCGCAGCCGCCGGTCTATTGCTGCGTAATGAAGACGCAAGCATTGGTTCACTCAAGCTTCAAGAGCTCCTGACGGAGGACTTATCTATCCGGTGCCTTCAGTTGCTGCGCCTGGCGATGACACATGACGCAGGAAACGCATGGACGGCCGCACTCATCGCTTTACGAGAGCTGGAACCAGCTGGTTTCGACCACAGTGATGTCAATGACCGACGTCTAGCGAAGAAGCTCGATGACTTCGCGTCACAGCTGGCGAAGGACTATCCTGCGCCGCCCAACTCGATCAAGGAAATGTCCTCATTGGTAGCGAGACTCATAGACTTCCTTGGCCGTTCACGTTTACTGGCACTCTATCCCTTCTACGCTCAAGGTAATTGGCTGGAGGAAGTCGAAAGCTCCATCGTTGAGCAGCTACGGCTTAGTGCAGATTCCGCAGCTGACTGGATCGAGGCATTGGACACCTATGAGGGTAATGCTGCAATTGCTCTGATGACGATCCACAAGAGCAAAGGACTTGAATATCACACCGTTATTTTCGTTGGGCTAGACGATGAAGCCTGGTGGAGTTACTCGAAGGATGAAGCAGAGGCCACCGCCGGATTTTTCGTCGCATTTACTAGGGCCAAACAACGAGTAATCTTTACCTACTGTCCTTCCCGCGGAAATCGAGATGGCATCAAGCCGCTCTACGACCTCTTAGCTAAAGCGGGCGTCCCCACAATTCAGGTTGCTTAGTCCTAACAAACATCGAGGCATCTATACGTACAATTCAACCATCTTCGACCTCGCTCCGACCAGGAGCGGACAATGTCCGCCATTCCCTCAGATGGGGGTATTTGCCGGCCACCGGCCGGCCCTGGTTGGAAAACCGCTTGTAGAACGTCATAACCGCTCTCACATGCATCCTGTAGGGTCGCTTGTATCAAGCCTCTCGCTTTCGATCTTCAGACCGATCACGATCTCTACCTCTCCAACATCCGCCACATGATTCTCGTCGCCAGCAGAAAAAGGGGCCTTCATCGCGATTGCAAATCTCCCAAGCAGGCGTGCTTCGTAGAGAAAAAAAAAAGCTGGTAGAAATCATGGATAAAACATAGACTCTCCCCCCCCTTGGCAAGTAACGTTTTTGAGAACTCCCTTCGTGGCGGCCATATTTTGTGCTGACCGCAATCTGTGAGGTGCCTGAAACGGCGGCTTAGGTGCCTGATAAGGCGGGGGGCGGTGCCTGATAAGGCGGGAGCATGGTGCCTGATAAGGCGGGTGCCAGTGCCCGATACGGCTGGACGAAGTGCCCGAAAAGCAGGAAGCGTAAGCCCTTCAGCAATGCGGCTTGCATCAATCATACTCATTAACTTGGCAGCATTACACCGTCTCCAAAACCCTATATTGGTTATGCCCACACGACATGAAGCCGTGCGGCCCTTTAATCCCAACGCCATTTTCAGTTGAATGCCGACCTCTGCCCCTAACCCTACGACCACGTTGACTGGTAGTTCTCCTCAGTGTTCTCACCAGCTTCTCCCAAAGACCACGCATGCGAAGGTGTCGCGCCATCTCGCGCATGCCGGCATTGTTCATAGTTTCAAAAAAGGAGAACGTGATCAACCGCTCGATGTCCAATATCGAGTAAATGACCTGCAATTTCACTTTGTGTCGCCGGAACTCTGTGGCGGCGATGATTGGCGTGTCTTGTGTGCATTGATCGCCCTTGCAACCGCTGAAAATAGCAAGTCGGCCGACATATCACAGCCAGCTTTAGATACCGAAGAAACGGATAACTTCGCACGGCTACTTAGGCACACGGTGTCACTCAAGACGAACTACGCCGAAATAGCACGTGAGGCAGGGTACGCCCCTGAGTCCGGCACTCCTTTTCGTATCCGCAATTCTCTCAAGCGTTGGTTTGCAACGTCAGTTTTCGTCGAAAAACTAGGCGTTTCAAGTTCACTCGATGTTGAAGGGCATCACATCCTAAAGGAGTTAAAAGCACGAGATCAGGGCGAGAAAGTTGAACTCTCTTTTTGCCCGATCCTGTCCATCGCTATTCTTGGTGTAGGTGGAGAATTCTTGAGGGTAGATATGACCGAATTTCGAAGGCTGACTTCGGACGTCAGCAGGCTCTTGCACTTAAGGCTTCATTGGATCAACCAAGGAAAATTCGGCAGAGTCGGCATGGACGTCTTGATGAACTACGCCTACAAAGATGATGCTCCCACCAGCAACGCCATTAAGAAGCGCCGTCAAGCAGTACGCGAGGCTCTCGAAGAGTTGCGTAAAAACCTCAACTGGACTGTGGAGCACACAGACCGAGTTTATCGCATTGGACGGCCGCCGCGTATGACTAAGCAAACTCCTGCCACGAGTAGCACCAGTTCCTGACGCCTGGATAGGTGCCGGCCACCGCTTCCCTTAAGAAAACCATAATTATGCGACCATTAAACGTTCGTATAATAGTCGCATAACCCGTACTTAGGAGCCTCCTTGTCCAAACCTTGCGTCGTATATTTGCGAGTATCCACGTCCGAGCAAGGCGAGAGTGGCCTGGGCCTCGATGCTCAGCAATGCGCGGTTGAGCAATTTGCAGCTGCTGAAGGGTTTAGCATCGCGGAAGTGGTTACGGAGGTCGGCAGCGGCAAGCTGGGCCTGGATGAACGGAGTGGACTGAAGGAAGCACTGCTCAAGGCTAAAAGACTCCGCTGTCCTGTCATCGTATCCAAACTAGATCGCCTGTCCCGCGATGTGGCTTTCATCTCTGGCCTTATGGCACGTGGGGTCCCGTTTATCGTGGCCGAACTTGGCATCGACACCGATCCATTTATTTTGCACCTGTATGCCGCGCTTAGTGAAAAGGAACGTAAGCTAATCGGCGCTAGAACCAAGGCTGCATTAGCCAGCCTGAAGGCCAAGGGAGTCAAGCTGGGAAATCGCAAGAACCTCAAGGTAGCTCAGGCGAAGGGACAAGCTATCAACTCGGCGAAAGCCTCGGCATTCAATGCGAAGATGCTTCCGGCAATCAATCAACTGCAAAGCCTAGGCCTGTCGATGGTACAGATCGCAGCTGAACTAAATGAGCGTGAAACTCGCACTGCATTGGGTAAGACCTGGCATCAATCGACAGTGTCCCGCCTACTCAAAGCATCACATTCACACGATCACCGCAAATAGACAAGTATTACGTAATTCGTCTCAAGTGTAGTAGTTCAGATTTCATCTGAAAGTGAGTGTCAGTTGAACTCGAGTCCATTTAGGGACGCCTTCAAAAAAAAGTTCCTTGAATGATAGATGCGGACAATTTTTGCAGTGGTTTGGAGGCCGAGGCATTTGCACATGGGTCAAACTGACCCGTCCAAGTCTGGCATGGAGTTGCCCTCATTGTTCTGCAACATTGATACTAGAAGCCTTTGTTTTAAAGGAGAAAATGGAATCTTCCAGGGTCATTTTGCATGCAAAATGACCCATGTTGATTTGCAGCGAAATCTGACCCACTTTGCCACATAATTTGCAAACGAATCTGACCCACGTTTAAGACACAATCCTGCTCATGACATTGAGCGGGGAATTGGAGTGATCGACGTGGCATTACTA
>Ga0102587_1000243_pt1 | contig 67114 bp, 57 predicted proteins | sample AraplaF_Col_mTSA_FD_76853 | JGI IMG/M metagenome (GOLD analysis project Ga0102587, IMG submission 76853) | Arabidopsis root microbial communities from the University of North Carolina, USA - plate scrape MF_Col_mTSA (SPADES assembly) (version 2) | ecosystem: Host-associated > Plants > Roots >...
CAGCGGGGCCTGCGCCGATGATGATGCAATCGTCCATCGCGCCCTAACGCACGCCGCGCCGTTTCAGCGCACTCGGCGGGCGGCGATAGATCTGGCGGAAGGCGGCGTTGAATGACCGTACGCTTCCGAACCCTGCCGCCAGCGCGATTTCGGTCATGCCGAGATCGGTGGTGTCGAGCAGGCGCTTGGCGCGCTGGATCCTCGCGGTGCGTGCCGCCGCCAACGGGGTGGTGCCGAGATAATGCCGGAACAGCCGCGACAGATGCCGTGCGCCGATGCCGAGCCGCGCGGCGAGCGCTTCCACCGGGGCGTCGTCGAGCGCTCCCTGTTCGATCAGCCGCAGCGCCCGATCGACGGTGGCGCGCGTGCCCTTCCATGCGGGCGAATGCGGCGCCGTTTCGGGCCGGCAGCGCAGACAGGGGCGAAGTCCGGCCGCTTCGGCCGCGGCGGCGCTTGGGAAATAGCGGACGTTGCGCGACAGCGGCTGCCGCACGGGGCATATCGGGCGGCAATAGATGCCGGTCGATTTGACGCCGATGAAGATCACCCCGTCGAACGCTGGATCGCGGGCATAACGCGCCCGTTCGCACAGGGCGAAATCGAGTTCCGTCTCCATTGCGTCGAGCGGCGTCATTGGGAGCGATTCATAACGGTTCGCGCCGCGCCTGTCCTCCCAGGCCGGTGATCAGGTCCGAATGCTGCCAGCGAACGGTGCCGGACAGCGCTATCCTTGCACGAACGCCGACAAGGAGAGGCATCATGGCATCCATCCATCGCGATATCTTCATCGCTGCGGCGCCCGAAGCGATATGGCGGGCCGCCCGCGCGGTCGATCGGCTGCACGATCTGCTCGTGCCCGGCTTCGTCACCGCCACCGAGATGCTGGAGGGGGAGGGCGCGCCGGTCCGTCGCGTCACCTTCGCCAACGGCCATGTCGTGGACGAGGCGATCGTATCGGTCGACGATGATCGCCGCCGCCTGGTCTGGACCGTCATGCAGTTCGAGCATCACAATGGCGTGCTGACGGTGGCGGAAGCGGAAGGTGGCGCGCGCGTGCACTGGACCGCCGATCTGCTGCCCGATGCGCTCGCCGCGACGGTCTCGCCGATGATGGCGCAGGGGCTGGCGATCATGAAGGCGCATTTCGAGGGGCAGGCCTGAGCACTTGCCAAGTCGGAGCGGTGCGGGCCATGGGATCGCATGCCGTTCGCCGCCACCATCCTCACGCTCTACCCCGAGATGTTCCCCGGGCCGCTGGGCGTGTCGCTCGCCGGGCGGGCGCTGCGCGAGGGACTCTGGAGCCTCGAGGCGGTGCAGATCCGCGACTTCGCGACCGACAGGCACCGGTCGGTCGACGATACGCCGGCCGGCGGCGGGGCGGGGATGGGGATGCGCGCCGATGGGCTGGCGAGCGCGTTGGACAGCGTTGCGCCCGGGCGTCCGGTGCTCGCGATGACGCCGCGCGGTGCGCCGCTCACCCAGGAGCGCGTGCGGGCGCTGGCGGAGGGCGAGGGCGTGACGATCCTGTGCGGGCGTTTCGAGGGGATAGACGAGCGGCTGTTCGAGGCCCGCGACATCGAACAGGTCTCGATCGGCGACTATATCCTCTCAGGCGGCGAGATGGCGGCGCTGACGCTGCTCGACGCTTGCATTCGGCTGCTTCCCGGAGTAATGGGCGCGCCTTCCAGCGGCATGGACGAGAGCTTCGAAACGGGGCTGCTCGAATATCCGCAATATACCCGACCTGCTATCTGGGAAGGGCGCACGATCCCCGAAGTGCTGCGATCGGGGGATCATGCGAGGATCGAAGCCTGGCGAAGAGCACAGGCCGAGACCGATACACGGCTAAGGAGGCCGGACCTTTGGGAGCGCCATGAGGGCGCTCGGGTCCATCCTCCCTCTGGCGCGCGGCGACGTAAATAGGACGAAGAAAATGAACGTCATCCAGACGCTCGAAGCCGAGCAGATCGCCAAGTTCAACGAGACCAAGAAGATTCCGGAATTCCGCCCGGGCGACACCCTTCGCGTCGGTGTGAAGGTCGTCGAAGGCGAGCGCACCCGCGTGCAGAACTATGAAGGCGTGTGCATCGCCCGTGCCAACCGCGGCATGGGTTCGAGCTTCACCGTCCGCAAGATCAGCTTCGGCGAGGGCGTCGAGCGCGTCTTCCCGCTTTATTCGCCGAACATCGATTCGATCGACGTGGTCCGCAAGGGCGTCGTCCGTCGCGCCAAGCTCTATTATCTGCGCGGTCGCACCGGCAAGTCAGCTCGCATCGCCGAGCGTCGCGACGTGCGCCAGAGCGACGAGGTCGCCGCAGCCGAGTAAGCTTTCGAGCAGGGCAAATGAAGAGGGCGCGGTGGCGATGGTCACCGCGCCCTTTTTCTTTCTTTTTTTTGCGCTCCCCGCCCTGCAAGGGAGGGGTAGGGGGTGGGTGCGAGCGCAGCGAGCCCATCGAGATGCGTGGAAGGAAGAAAAGGCCGGGCGTCGAGCCCGACCTTTTCTTACCCCCCTAACCCCTCCCTAGGAGGGAAAGGAATGCGTTGGCCTCACGCGTAGCTGACGATCTCGAACTCGGTGCCGTCGTAATCGAGAAAGTAGAAGCGGCGGCCGGGGTCGTAATCGGCGTGTGCGAAGGGGACGAGCCCAGCGTCGATTACGCGGCGCTCGATATCATCGAGATCGTCGACGAGGATGCCGACATGGTTGAGCGGGCGGCCCTTTTCGAAATCATCGGCCTGCGGGCCACCGGGCGGCGTATAGACCGCGAGATAGGTGCGCTCGTCGCCGACATGGATGACACGGCCATTGTCGCGCGCGGCGCCCTGCCAACGGACGTGCCAGTCGAACAGGCGGTTGAGCAGTTCCGCCATGCGCTCGGGATCGCTGACGGTGAGGTTGACGTGTTCGATATAAGGCTGCGGCATGGGGTCCCTTTCCTGTTTGGAAGCCATGCCGCAAGCAGCTACAACCTCAACCTAAGTTGAGGTCAAGTGCAAATCGGAGAGTGTTGTGGGGCGCGGAAACGAGCTTCTGACGATTGGCGAGCTGGCGGCGCGGACGGGGCTGACGGTGTCGGCCGTGCGCTTCTACGAGGCCAAGGGGCTGGTCCATCCGATCCGCACGAGCGGCAACCAGCGGCGCTTCCTGCGCGCCGACATCCGCCGCGTCTCGTTCGCGCTGATCGCGCAGCAACTGGGATTCACTTTGCCGCAGATCGCCGCCGAACTGGCCAAGCTGCCCGAGGGCCACGCGCCGAGCGCCGCCGACTGGAAGCGGATCAGCCGCGGCTTCCGCCAGGTGATCGAAACGCGCGTGGCACAGCTCCAGCGTACGCTCGACGATCTCGACGGCTGCATCGGCTGCGGCTGCCTGAGCCTCCGCAAATGCGCGCTCTACAATCCCGACGATCGCGCCGCGAAGAACGGCGCAGGGCCGCGCTTCATCCTCGTCTCTCGCAAGGTCGCGCTCAATCTGCAGGACTAGCAAGCCTTTACCCGAAGGCCGGGCGCCGCAATAAGACGCATTCGCCCGCGCTCGCGGTGCGCGAACTCCGGAGAGTCGGGAATGCATGAATGGTTGCTGGGATTGGCCTTTGTCGCGCTGGGAGCACCGTTGATGACCAGTGAAGCGGCCGCGCGGGGCAAGGATCTCACCCTCGAGCGCGTCTTCGCCAGCCCCGATCTCGCCGGCAGCGCGCCGCTCCAGCCCAAGCTGTCGGCGGACGGCAAATACCTGACGCTGCTCCGCAACCGCGCCGACGAGAAGGAGCGCTACGACCTGTGGGCGATGGACACCGCCTCGCGCGAGTGGCGGATGCTGGTCGATTCGAAGAAGGTGGGGACGGGCGCCGAGCTTTCCGAAGCCGAGAAGATGCAGCGCGAACGCGATCGCACGATCGTGGGCAAGACCGGCATCCTGGGCTACGATTGGGCGCCCGACGGCAAGGCGATCCTCGTGCCGCTGGACGGCGAACTCTATCTCGCCACGCTCGACGGCAAGATCACCCGGTTGACGCAGGAAAAGGGCTCGAAGCTCAACCCGGTGATCAGTCCCGCGGGCGGCTATGTCAGCTATGTGAACGACCAGAACCTCGTGGTCGGCAAGCTGGCGGGTGGTACCCCGGCGAAGATCACGCAGGACGGCACCGGTACGGTCCATTGGGGCGAGGCAGAGTTCGTCGCGCAGGAGGAAATGAACCGCTTCACCGGCTATTGGTGGTCGCCGGGCGACCGCTACATCGCGGTCGAGCGCTTCGACGAAGCGCCGGTAGGCGTGGTCACCCGCACTGCGATCGGCGCTTCGGGCACCAGCACCTTCGACCAGCGCTATCCCAAGGCGGGCACGCCCAACGTGCTGGTCGATCTCTACGTGATGGACCCGGCGGGAACGAACAAGGTCAAGGTCGATCTCGGCAAGGAGACCGACATCTATCTCACCCGGGTCGACTGGGCGCCCGATGCGAGCGCGCTCTACGTCCAGCGGATGAACCGCGATCAGACCGAGCTCGACATGCTCAAGGTCGATCCCGCGACCGGCAAGTCGACGCTGCTGTTCAGCGAGAAGTCGGGGCCGAAGAGCTGGGTCAACCTGTCCGATGCGTTCCACGCGCTTGACGACGGCAGCCTGATCTGGTGGTCCGAGCGCGACGGCCACGGCCATCTCTATCGCTGGAAGGCGGGCAAATGGACCCAGCTGACCAAGGGCGATTGGGAAGTCGCTTCCGAGCTCGCCGGGATCGACGAGACCAGTGGCCGCATCTTCTTCCTCGGCAACAAGGACGGCGTGCTCGAGCGGCACCTCTATTCGGTCGACATCAAAAAGCCGGGCGCAGTGGCGCGGCTGACCGAGGCGGGCTGGTGGAACAAGGCAGTGATGGACGGCGCGGCGACGCGCGCGATCATCACGCGTTCGAACACCAATCAGCCGTCGCAGGTCTATCTCGCCGATGCCGCAGGCAAGCGGATCGCGTGGGTGCAGGAGAACGCCGTCACCAGCGCGGACCATCCCTATAACCCCTATCTCGCCAGCCATCGCGAGCGGAAGTTCGGGACCATCAAGGGCCCCGATGGCACCGAGCTTAACTGGGAGATGATCACCCCGGTGCTTGAGCCGGGCAAGCGCTACCCGGTATTCTTCCAGCATTATGGCGGGCCGCATAACCAGTCGGTCAGCAAGGCATGGGGCGGCGCGCTTCAGCAATATCTGGTCGATCGCGGCTATATCTGGTTCCAGATCGACAATCGCGGGGGCGCCAATCGCGGCAAGGCGTTCGAGGACGCGATCTTCCACGCAATGGGCTCGGTCGAGGTCGAGGATCAGGTCGCCGGGGCGAACTATCTGAAGACGCTGGATTATGTCGACCCGGCCAAGATCGTGACTTATGGCTGGTCGTACGGCGGCTATATGACGCTCAAGATGCTCGAAGGCGCGCCGGGCGTGTTCGCCGCGGGAGTGGCAGGTGCGCCGGTGACGAAGTGGGGCCTTTACGACACCTTCTACACCGAGCGGTACATGGGCGATCCGACCAAGGTGCCCGAGGCCTATGCGGCATCGGACGCGATCGGCAATGCGGCGAAGATCAGCGATCCGCTGCTGATCCTGCACGGCATGTCCGACGATAATGTCGTGCTCGACAACACTACTGCGATGGCGGCGACGCTGCAGAAGCAGAAGGTGCCGTTCGAGATGATGCTCTATCCGGGTCAGACCCACCGCGTCGGCGGGCCGGGAATCAGCGAGCATCTGTGGACGACGATCCTCAACTTCCTCGATCGCCACACAGCGACCAAGCCCTGAACGCGGTACGGCGAGGCTTTCGTATTTTTTCAAAAGAGAGCCTCGCCACGCAGCTTTCGTTCTGATATCGGGCGCCCATGCTTCGAAAACCGCGAACTACCACGCGAATTACCAAACGCGCCTGATCTTCAGGCGCGCGCGAAGCTGAGCTTTGCGTCGAAGCAACTGGAATGCACTGGCATTCCGCCACATCTATCACCAATGAACCGTTCGTCGGCGCAAGTGCGACGATCCTGATGGAAGGACGAAAATGGGCTACCGTGTCGTGGTCGCAGGCGCCACCGGCAATGTCGGGCGTGAAATGCTGAACATCCTCGCCGAGCGGGAATTCCCGATCGACGACCTCGCCGTGCTCGCCTCCGCGCGCAGCCAGGGCGACGAGATCGATTTTGGCGAGACCGGCAAGAAGTACAAGGTCCAGAACATCGAGCATTTCGACCCCAAGGGCTGGGACATGGCATTGTTCGCGATCGGATCGGAAGGCTCGAAGCTGCACGCCCCGCGCTTCGCCGCCGCCGGCTGCACGGTGATCGACAATGCCTCGCTCTACCGGATGGACCCGGACGTGCCGCTGATCGTGCCGGAAGTGAACCCCGAGGCGATCGACGGCTACACAAAGCGCAACATCATCGCGAACCCGAATTGCTCGACTGCGCAGATGGTGGTGGCATTGAAGCCGCTCCACGATGCCGCGAAGATCAAGCGCGTCGTCGTCGCGACCTATCAGTCGGTCTCGGGCGCGGGCAAGGCGGGGATGGACGAGCTGTTCGAGCAGAGCCGCAACATCTTCGTGGGCGACCAGGCCGAGCCGAAGAAGTTCACCAAGCAGATCGCGTTCAACGTGATCCCGCACATCGACAGCTTCCTCGATGACGGCTCGACCAAGGAAGAGTGGAAGATGGTGGTCGAAACCAAGAAGATCCTCGATGCCAGGATCAAGGTGACCGCGACCTGCGTGCGCGTCCCCGTGTTCGTAGGCCATTCGGAAGCGATCAACATCGAGTTCGAGGACGAGATCTCGGCGGCCAAGGCCAAGAGCATCCTCCGCGAGGCGCCTGGCGTGATGCTCGTCGACAAGCATGAGGACGGCGGATACGTCACGCCGATCGAATGCGTCGGCGAATATGCCACCTATGTCAGCCGCGTCCGCGAGGATTCGACCGTCGACAATGGGTTGAGCCTCTGGTGCGTGAGCGACAATCTGCGCAAGGGCGCGGCGCTCAACGCCGTGCAGATCGCCGAGCTGCTCGGCCGGCGGCACCTGAAGAAGGCGGCCTGAATCAAACCGTCACCCCAACCTTGTGCCGGAGTCCACCGCGCAACCGAGTGAGACGCCGGAGCATCTTTCTTCTCGCGCGCGGATGAGTGGACCCGGCACGAGGCCGGGGTGACGGAGACTTTCTAGTGCCCCGCCGCCGCTGGGTCCGGCTTCTCGACCGGGCCCTTGGGGCGGCGGAGGAAGATCACCAGCGGGATCGACAGCGCCGTGACGATCGCCATGCCCCAGAAATCATTGAGATAACCGATCATCATCGCCTGGCGGTTGATCTCGGCATTGGCCATTGCGTACGCCGTCTCGCCGACACCGCCTAGCGCCTGGAGGAAGCTCGGATCCAGCCCGTCGAGCGCCTGCGCCGAGATATGCGGCGCCAGTGCGGCGTGGCTGGTCTGGATGCTGCGCGAGAGCATCGTCGTCACCAGCGAGATGCCGACCGAGGCGCCGATGTTGCGCGTCAGGTTCATCAGGCTCGATCCCTCGGTGCGGTATTGCGGGGGCAGCGTTGCGAAAGCCATGCCCTGCAGCGGCATGAAGATCATCCCCATGCCCAGCCCCTGGACGAACCCCGAGATGATCACCGGCGTCGAATCCATTTCGAGCGACCAATGCGTCATTTCCCACAGCGAATAGGCTGCGATGACGAAGCCGATACCGACCAGCCACCGGGCGTCTACGCCGCGCTGCACGAGCTGCGCCGAGATCGCCATCGTGAGCACCACGCCGAAGCCGCGCGGCATCAGCAGCACGCCGGTGTCGAACACCGAGTGGCCGTAGAGCGTCTGAAGCATCGGCGGCAGCAGCGCCATCGTCGCCATCATCACCACCCCGATCACCAGCATGAACAGCACGGCAGTGACGAGGTTGCGGTTCTTCCACAGATCGCGGTCGAACATCGGATGCTTCGCCGTGAACATGTGCACGGTGAACATCCAGAACGCGATCACCGCGACGAGCATCTCGACCCAGACTTCGGTTGACTGGAACCAGTCCTCGGTCTGGCCGCGGTCGAGCATCAGCTGGAGTCCGGCGATGCCGAGAGAGAGCATCGAGAAGCCGAAAATGTCGAACTGGCGCTTGCGCACCGGCCGCGAGGGAAGCAGCCACCACAGGATCGCGACGCAGATCACGCCCAGCGGCAGGTTGACGTAGAACACCCAGCGCCAGTTGAAATTGTCGGTCAGCCAGCCGCCGATCACCGGCCCCATGATCGGGCCGACCATGATCCCCATGCCCCAGATCGACATGGCCTTGGCCTGGCGCTCGGGCGGATTGATGTCGAGCATCACCGTCTGGCTCAGCGGGTTCATGAAGGCGGCGGTCACGCCCTGGAGCAGGCGGAAGGCCACCATCTCCTCGAGGCTCTGCGCCGTGCCGCACAGGGCCGAGGCGATGATGAAACCCATGGTGGAGATCAGGAACAGATTGCGCGAGCCGATCCGGTCCGAAAGCCAGCCGGTGATCGGGATCGCGATCGCCGAGGCGACGATGTAGCTGGTCAGCACCCAGGTGACGGTGTCGGCGGTCGCGCCCAGCGAAGTCTGCATATGGGGGAGGGCGACGTTGGCGATCGTCGTGTCGAGGATCTGCATGATCGTCGCCAGCATGACGCCGAAGGTCAGCAGCCCGCGATTGGTGACGGGGAGCGCAGCCAGGCCGGGCTGCGGCGCGGGGACAGCGGCGGGCTGGGTTGGGCGGGCAGTGGCCATGGATTTCGTCTCTTTTACACGTCGTCCCGGCGATAGCCGGGACGACGTTTGGTCACTTGCACTGGTTCCGCAGATCGACCTCGACGTCCGACGACAGGCCGGCGATCAGCGCGCGCGGGCTCTTCTCGTCGATCGCGATGCGAACCGGCACGCGCTGGGTGACCTTCACCCAATTGCCGTTGGCGTTCTGCGCCGGCAGCACCGAGAATTCGGAGCCCGTGCCCGCACCGATCGACCAGACATGGCCCTTCAGCTTCAGCCCCGGATAAGCGTCGAAGCGCACTTCGGCGCACTGGCCGACGCGCATCTTGTTGAGATCGGTTTCCTTGAAATTCGCCTCGACCCACGAAAGATCGCTGGTGACGATGGTGACCGCGGGCAAGCCGGTCATCATCTGCTGGCCCACCTGCAGGCGATCGGCCTGGCTGACGATCCCGTCGGCAGGGGCGTAGACCTTCGTGCGGCTGAGGTTGAGCAATGCCTGCTCGCGCTGGACGCGCGCGGCGGCGATCGCCGGGTTCTCACCGGGCACCGCCGCGCCGGTGGCGAGCTTCGAGCGCGCCTCGGCGGCGTCGGCGTTGGCGCGCTGGAGCGTGGCGCGTGCCTGCTCGAGCGAATGCTGCGACTGTTCGAGGCGCGCACGTGTCGTGAAACCGCGCTTCATCAGTTCGGACTGGCGGGCATAGTCTTCCTGCGCCGCCTGGATCGTGTCGCGCGCCGCCTGGATGTCGGCGCCGGTGCCGACATAGCTGGTCTGCAGCGTCTGCAGCTCGACCTGGGCGTTGGCGATCGCCGCATCGGCCTGCGCCACTGCGATGCGATAGGGAGCGGGATCGATCTCGAAGAGCAGATCCCCCTTCTTGACGCGCTGATTCTCGCGGACCGCGACCTTGACGATGCGCCCGGCAACTTCGGCGGAGACCGAGACCTTGTCCTGCTGGACATAGGCGTTGTCGGTCGAGGCGAAGCGACCCGAGGTCAGCCAGAAAAAACCGACGATTGCGAGGATGATCACCGGCACGCCGAACAGCAGCAGCGGACGCAGCCAGCTGCGTTTCGTGCTGGGTTCGCCGGTTTCCTGCGCTGGCTCCGCTTTTGCGGCGGGTTCGATGACGATCGCCTCTGCGGGCGTCTTTTCGATCTTGGGATCGGCGTCAGCCATTGGCGGCCTCTTTGGTCTCGGGTTTGGTTTCGGCGGTCTGGGTCATGTTGGATCGGATGACGTTGAGCGAGGCGATCAGCGCGTCGCGTTCAGCAGCACCCAACCCTCGAAGCGCCGTTTCGATCATCGCGCCGGCGATCTCGTGGAGTTCGGCGAGCACCGGGCGGGCCTTTTCGGTCAGGTAGATGCGCCATGCGCGGCGGTCGGCGGGATCGCGGCGGCGCTCGACCAGCCCCGCCTCTTCGAGCCGGTCGATCATCCGGCAGCAGGTGATCGGTTCGACTTCGAGCAACTCGGCGAGCTGTCCCTGGTTTAGTCCCTCATGCCGTTCGAGGATCTTGAGCGTCCGCCATTGCGGTCCGGTCGCGCCGCTCTTTCGTGCGCGCTCGTCGAAGCGGCGGCGCATCAGGCGCGAGACGTCGCTCATGAGAAAACCAATATTCTCGGGCATAGCACAGTTATAGTAAGTACGCTTATCAATTGCAATCGAGGACTGGGTTGCGTTGTGCGACGCAGCAATTGCACGGAGGACAATTCATGGCGGGTGAAATGACTGGCGGATGCCAGTGCGGCCGGGTGCGCTATCGCGCGACGGTGCACGACGACGAGGCATATCTCTGCCATTGCCGGATGTGCCAGCGCGCGACCGGCGGGGTGTCGATCGCGTTCAAGAACCTGTTCAAGAGCGACGTGCATTGGGAGACAGAGCCCGATCGCTACGATTCGTCACCGATCGCGCGGCGGGGCTTCTGCGCGACCTGCGGAACGCCGCTCACTTACGAGGCGCATGACCACGACCGGATGGACCTCACCGTCGGCAGCTTCGACGATCCGTGGGGGTTCACGCCCACCGAGCATTCGGGATGCGAGAGCTGGCACCGCGCCTGGCTTGACACCAGCCACTTGCCCGCCTCACGGACCGACCAGAACCCTGGCCTCGTGCAACGCTGGATGAGAACCGTTGGCAAACTTCCCGACTGAGACACACCGCTTCCCGAGCTTCGACGGAGTCGAGCTCGCCTGGACCGAAATGGGTGAGGGGCGGCCGGTGGTGCTGATCCACGGCTATTTCTCCACGGCGCACGTCAATTGGATCAAATATGGCCATGCAGAGAAGCTCGCTGCGCGCGGCTTCCGGGTAATCATGCCCGATCTGCGCGGACATGGCCTCAGTGACCGGCCGCACGATTCCGCCGCCTATCCGCCCGACGTGCTGATGCGCGACGGCTTCGCGTTGATCGAGCATCTGGGGCTCACCGATTACGACCTGGGGGGCTATTCGCTGGGCGGGCGCACGACTTTGCGGATGCTCGTCCACGGCGCGAAGCCGCGGCGCGCGGTATTGTGCGGCATGGGGCTGGCCGGGCTCACCGACACGCAGGGACGGGGCACCTATTTCAGGCGCGTGCTCACCAATCTCGGCACCTTCGAGCGCGGCAGCTCGGAATGGATGACCGAGGCGTTCCTCAAGACCACCAAAGGCGATCCGGAGGCGCTGCTGCTGATCCTGCAGACCTTCGTCGATACGTCGAAGGAGGAAATAGCGGCGATCGATCTTCCCACGCTGGTCGTCACCGGCGCCGAGGATTTCGACAACGGGTCGGCGCAGCAGGTGGCGGATCTGCTGCCGCAGGGACGTTTCGTCGAGATTCCGGGCAATCACATGAGCGCAGTGACCCGGCCCGAGCTGGGCGATGCGATCGTGGAGTTCCTCGCCGCTTGACGACTGCGGGGCGGCGCGCGACTGTCGCGCCATCCTAAGATCCTCAGGGGTTCCTCCACATGATCCGTACCGGCATCTCGATGCTCGCGCTCGTCTCGTTCCTGGCCGCTCCCGCGGTCTCGCAGACCGCACCGGCGACACCCGCGACCAGCGCGCCCACTGCCGCCGAGGCGCAGGCGTTCATCGATCGCGTTCAGAAAGAATATACCGAGTTCAACCTGATCAGTCAGCGCGTCCAATGGATTAACGCGACCTACATCACCGACGATACTGACGCGCTCGCCGCCGAATATGGCGCGCGGGGCACCGAAATGGCGGTACGCTATGCCCTCGAAGCGGCCAAGTATCAGAACGCGTCGGGGCTCAGCGCCGAGCAGAAGCGCCAGCTCACCATGTTGCGCAGCGCGATCACGCTTCCCGCGCCTACCACGCCGGGGGCGGCGCAGCAGCTTTCGGATATCTCGACCCGGCTCGGCTCGATGTATGCCAAGGGCAAGGGCACGCTGAACGGCAAGCCGATCAATGGCAGCGACATCGAGGCGGCGATGGGCGAGAGCCGCAATCCGGACGAGCTCAAGGAGATGTGGGTCAGCTGGAACGACAATGTCGGCGCCCCGATGCGCGGCGATTATGCCAAAATGACCGGCATCGCCAATCAGGGTGCCACCGAACTCGGCTTCCCCGACACGGGCACGATGTGGCGTTCGGCCTATGACATGCCGCCGGAAGAATTCGCCAAGCTCACCGACAAGCTGTGGGCCGACGTCAAGCCGCTCTACGTCGCGCTTCACACCTATGTCCGCCGCAAGCTCAACGAGAAATACGGCGACGCAGTCCAGTCGAAGACCGGCCCGATCCGCGCCGATCTGCTCGGCAATATGTGGGCGCAGGAATGGGGCAATATCTACGACGTGGTCGCGCCCGCCGGCGCCGGCGATGTCGGCTATGACGTCGGCGAGCTGCTCAAGGCCAAGAGTTACGACTGGAAGAAGATGGTCCAGACCGGCGAGGGCTTTTATTCCTCGCTCGGCTTCACGCCGCTTCCCGAGAGCTTCTGGCAGCGTTCGCTGTTCCTCAAGCCCGCCGATCGCGAAGTGCTGTGCCACGCCTCGGCCTGGGATGTGGACGAGAAGGACGATCTGCGCATCAAGATGTGCATCAAGGTCAATTCGGACGATTTCGTCACGATCCATCACGAGCTCGGCCACAATTATTATCAGCGCGCGTACAAAGCGCTGCCCCAGCTCTATCGCAACGGCGCGAATGACGGCTTCCACGAGGCGATCGGCGATTTCGTCGCGCTTTCGATCACGCCCGAATATCTCGTGCAGATCGGCCTGCTCGACAAGAGCGCAGTGCCGGGTGCCGACAAGGATACCGGACTGCTGCTCCGCCAGGCGATGGACAAGGTCGCGTTCCTGCCGTTCGGGCTGCTGGTCGACAAATATCGCTGGCAGATCTTTTCGGGCGAGATCAAGCCCGACGGCTATCAGGCCGGTTGGGACAGGCTGCGCCTGCAATATCAGGGGCTCAAGCCGCCTGTCGCCCGGGACGAGACGCGCTTCGACGCGGGGGCGAAATATCACGTCGCCGGCAGCGTGCCCTACACGCGCTACTTCCTCGCGCGACTGCTCCAGTTCCAGTTCTTCAAGGCGGCGTGCGACCAGGCGGGCTGGAAGGGGCCGCTGCATCGCTGCTCGTTCTACGGGAACAAGGAAGTCGGCGCGCGGCTCAACAGGATGCTCGAGATGGGGGCGTCAAAGCCCTGGCCCGACGCGCTGCAGGCCTTCACCGGCACCCGTGAAATATCGGGCAAGCCGATGATGGAATATTTCGCGCCGCTCAAGAAGTGGCTCGATCAGCAAAACAAGGGCCAGCCGCAGGGCTGGTGAGCGCTTCAAAAAGGGGAAACAAGATGATCAAGTACATGATGGCGCTCGGGCTGGCGGCATCGCCGCTGGCGGCCGAGGCGCAGACGGCGGGACCCGTTTCGGTGGAGATCGTCACGACCGGGCAGGTTAGCGTGCCTGCGCAACGCTATCGCATGTCGGTGACGCTCACTGCCAAGGGCAAGGACGAGACAGCAGCAGGCGCGACGCTCGCGGCCAATCGTGCGAAGGTGATGCAGGCACTCGCAGCGCTCAATATTCGCGAGGGCCAGGGCGAGATCGGCACGACCAACTCGCTGATGGGCCTGATCTCGTCCTTCGCCGGCATGAAGTCGAAACCGAGCTTCAGCCTCGAGACTCTCGACGAGGACAGCAAGGAGACGCCGCAAGCCACTGCCACCGAGACGCTGCACTTCGACGCGCCGACGCGCGCCGCGATCGAGAGCGCCAAGGCGCCGATCGAGGCGAATGGCGGCAAGCTCGACGAGGACGTGCTGCCGCTGCTCGCCGACTATGTCGCGCCGACGCGGGCGGCCAAGGCCGCGGCGATCAAGAAGGCGCAGGGCGAGGCGGACGCCTATGCCGCGACGCTGGGGCTCAAGCGCAGCGCGATCACCAGGGTCAGCGAGAAGCAGGACCCGACCGCCGGCGCGCTCGCGCTGATCGGCGAACTGGTGACGATCGTGGCGCCGAAAAAGGATGGCGCCGCCGACCAGGTCACCGTCAACGCCAGCCTGGTAGTGGAATTCCAGCTCAGCCGCTGAGGCGGGTCATTCGGGCAATTCGTCGGGGATCGTGTTCTCGTCCGCGATCCCCGCAGCGAATTCGGCGGAACTGTCGGTGCCGTCGGGCTGATGCGCGTGCGGGGTTTCCGGCGTTTCTAGCGGCGGCTGGTTCTCGGGGTCGGTCATCGCGTGCTCCTTTCGGAGCTCAACGCTCTGCCGAAGCGTCATATCCGCTCGCCGCCGTCGCGTTCGCAGATGCGGAAGGTTAGTAAAGGTTAGGCGAAAACGCATATTAGCGATCGCGTGTGGCTCCGTGCCTGTCTTCGGATCGACGAGTCAAAGAGCGGCGGGCCGCGAGGCCGCCGCTCGATGCAAGCACCTGAAATCCTACATTGCAAGCCTAGGTCGATATCCTAAGCAAGCTTTTGATAAATTTAAATTATCCTCGGCACGAACGCAGCGGGACCCCGGCTCAAGGCCGGGGTGACGGCGGGATTCTGGAGAAATCGCTTCAAAATCCTGAATGTCGATCTGCCCTAGCGGAACGGCGGTTCGTTGAATGCGCGGAGTTTCCGGGAGTGGAGCTTGGCGCCCTCGCGGCGGAGCTCCTCGACGGTCTCGATACCGATGCGAAGATGCTCGTTGATCGCGCGTTCGTAGAAGCGGTTGGCCTGGCCGGGGAGCTTGAGCTCGCCGTGGAGGGGCTTGTCCGATACGCAGAGCAAGGTGCCGTAGGGCACCCGGAAGCGATAGCCCTGCGCGGCGAGCGTGGCCGATTCCATGTCGACACCGACTGCGCGGCTGAGCGAGAAGCGCAGGGCAGTCGCCGAATAACGGAGCTCCCAGTTTCGATCGTCGGTGGTGACGATCGTGCCGGTGCGCAGGCGCTGCTTGAGTTCGTCGCCCGACTGGCCCGAAACGGTTTCGGCGGCACGAGCAAGTGCCAATTGGACCTCGGCGATCGCGGGTATCGGGATTTCCGGGGGCAGCACGTCGTCCATGATGTGATCGTCGCGCAGATAAGCGTGGGCGAGGACATAGTCGCCGATCCGCTGGCTGGGGCGCAGGCCGCCGCAATGGCCGATCATCAGCCACGCCTCGGGACGCAGCACCGCGAGGTGATCGGCGATCGTCTTGGCGTTGGAAGGCCCGACGCCGATATTGACCAGCGTGATGCCGGTCCGGCCCGGCGCCATCAGGTGATAGGCCGGCATCTGGTGGCGACGCCAAGCGCTGTCCGAGATCAGGCGATCGGCCTCCTCGGCGCTTTCCACCACGATCCCGCCCGCGCCGGAGACGCCGGTGAAGCGGCTGCCCTCGCCGAGCTGCGAGCAGGCCCAGCGGACGAACTCGTCGACATAGCGGTGATAGTTGGTGAACAGGATGTACTGCTGGACATGCTCGGTCGGCGTGCCGGTGTAGTGGCGCAGGCGAGCGAGGCTGAAATCGGTGCGCAGCCCGTCGAACAAGGCCAGCGGGCGGATCCCGTCGGGTGACACCCACAGGCCGTCGGCGATCTCGTCACCGATATGCGCGAGATCGGTCGCGGGGAAGTGACGGGCGAGCTCGGTCGCCGAGACTTCGTCGAGGCTCAGCGCGTGGCCGGGATCGAGCACATAGGCGAAGGGGATCTCCTGACGCCCGGTCGTCGCATCGACCTCGACGTCGTAATCCTCGATCAGGAAAGTGAGCTGCTCGATCAGATAGTCGGAGAACATCGCCGGCTTGGTGACGCTGATGCGATACTCGCCGGGATCGACCAGCCGGCCGAACGAGCGGGGCGGGGCCGGGCGATCATTGCCGCCGCGATAGGTGAGCCGGATCTCGGGATAGGCGAAGGAGCCGTCGGTGCGGCTCGTCGGGGCCGGCGGCGTGCCGTCTTCGAGATAGCGCGTGAGGGCAGCCTGGAGGCGTTCGACCGAGGCGCGATAGAGGCGGTCCAGCTCGGCGACGATGTCTGATGCTTGAGTCATCTTCGATCGCTAATGCGCGAAGATGACTCTGGCAAGACTGCCGGACATATCGTCGGCTCCCGCCCTGAGCGGGAGCCGATCGGGTCATTTCTTCGCGGGTTCCTTTTCGCCGCCCAGCTGCGTGGCGGCATAGACGGCGCCGCCCACCGCCGCGGCGGCACCCGCGGCTACCGCGGCTGCGGCGACCGGGTGATCCTTCACTGCCTGCACCGTCGCATCGACTGCTCCGGCAACGGTTTCCTGCGCCGAAGCGAGGAAGGACTTTTCGGAACCCTGGCTCTGGTTCTGGCTCGCGCTCTCGCCGGCGGAACCGCTCGTGCTATTGCTGTTGCTGTTGGCCATGACGCTTCCCTTTCACAGAAGTACCCTGGATCAACTCCCGCAGCGGCACGGCAGTTCCGTTACGGGTGCGGCGTTACAGCTGGCCGAGCAGATAATCGGCCGAACTGACTTCGAACGCGCCGGGCGCCTCGACATGGAGCTGCTCGACGACGCCGTCATTGACCAGCATCGAATAGCGCTTGCCGCGCGTGCCGAGGCCGAAGCCGCTGCCGTCCATCTCGAGGTCCACTGCCTTGGCGAAGGTGCCGTTGCCGTCGGCGAGCATCGTCACCTTGCCGTCGACGCCGCTGGCCTTCGCCCAGGCGCCCATCACGAACGCGTCGTTGACCGCGGTGCAGGCGATCTCGTCGACACCCTTCGCCTTGATCTCGTCGGCCTTCTCGACGAAGCCGGGAAGGTGCTTGGCCGAGCAGGTGGGCGTGAAGGCGCCGGGCACCGAGAAGAGCGCGACCTTGCGGCCGGCGAAATATTCGTCCGAGCCGATCTGCTCGGGCCCCGCTTCGGTCACCTTGACGAGCTGGGTGCTGGGGATGCGGTCGCCAACCTGGATGGTCATTTCACTCTCCTTTTTGAGGTCAATGCTCCAATCGGCGCGGTCGATGACATTTTCAAGCGTGACGGACCCGAAACCGAAGCGATAAGTTGTCGAGGCATGGATTCGACGCCCTATCTCACCGGCCAGTTCCTCCTCGCGATGCCGGGGATCGGCGATCCGCGCTTCGAACGCGCGGTGATCGCGATGTGCGCGCACGACGATGAAGGCGCGCTCGGCATCGGCATTGGCGAGACGATCGAGGGGCTGGGACTCCATGAATTGCTCAAGCAGTTCGAAATCGATCCCGGCGAGGTTCCCGACGCGCCGGTGCACTTCGGCGGGCCGGTAGAGCCGCGGCGGGGCTTCGTACTCCACTCGACCGATTGGGACGGGCAGGACACGATCGATGTTGGCGGGCGCTGGGCGCTTTCCGGCACGATCGACGTGCTCAAGGCGATCGCCGAGGGCAAGGGGCCGAGCCGCTGGCTGGTGGCGCTCGGCTATGCCGGCTGGGGCGAGGGGCAACTCGACGAGGAGATGACTCGCCACGGCTGGTTCAGCACCAGCGGCGACACGAAGCTGCTCTACGATGTGGATGCCGGGCGGCGCTGGGTGAAGGGCTTCGAGATCGCGGGCATCGATCCGCGGCTGCTGGCGAACAGCACCGGGACGGCGTGAGTCGCGTGCGTCGGCGATGTCGATCAAGCGCCGCTTTGTAGGATTTGCGGCGCTTAACTTCGCACTTTTCCCGCGAATCGTGAAATTCCGTTGCGCGTCGGCGTAAGTAAATTTCCAACAAGCGCGGGGTGCCCTTGTCCGTGGCGCGACGGACGATGCTCGAGTGCGGGCCGGGAACATAAAGTGAACATAACAGATGCCGGTGGTGTAGGAAAGACCGATCAATCCCCGGCATCGGCCTTCGCGAATTCGCGCAGTGCGTCCTTGCCGATCCAGCGCCGGGTTCTGTCGGGTGAGGCGGCGAGAGTGGCGGCGAGATCGCGGGCGGCGGTGCGCAGGGCGGGGCTCTTTCTGCCGCCGATCGCACGCAGTGCCCAATTGACGCCCTTCTTGACGAAATTGCGCTCGTCGGTCGCCGCGGCATGGATCAGGGGCAATCGGGCGAGATAATCGGCGTCCGCGCCCTTGCGGTGCAGCGCGCAACTGGCGAGCAGGACGAACGCCGCACGTCGGCCGAACTCGCCTTCGAGCGTCGCCCAGCGATCGATCATCGCGAAGGCGTGCGGGGTGCGGTCCCACAGCTTGAAGCACAAAGTGTCGGTGACTGCCCAATTGTCGAAATCGGCGCGCCAGCGGTCCATGCGTTCGGTCGTCACCGTGGCGGGATCGTCGATCATGCAGGCGACCATGCGAGTCTCGTAGACGCCGGTTTGCCACAGCGCCTCGGCGAGCTCGGGGTCGCGGCCGAGCGGTTTGGCGACGGCGTGGATCTTCGCCATCGGCACGCCCAGCACGCGGTCCGCCGTGACGATGCCGTAGCGCGGACCCATCGTGTCGCGAAACGCGGGGTCGGCATGCGTTTCGAGGGCGCGGAGAATGGAGGCGATGTCGGGCGGCACGGGGCGCAGGATAGGGCGGGAAGTGGTGATGCGAAATGGTTTCGCTTGCGGCTTGGTTAACGCTAACATGTCCACCAGATCACCGTGCTCCTGCGTAGGCAGGAGCCCAGGGCGGCGGCGTACTCAACTATCCTTGGCTCCTGCCTGCGCAGGAGCACTGAGGGGTGAGAGGAGAGGGGCAGATGATCAGGCTTTCGGCTGCGGCGTGCGCGCTGGCACTTTGGGCGAACCCGGCGACCTCACAGACCGTCGGCATCTTCGCGAACCACGCCGATATCGGCGATACCGCGACGCCGGGCAGCGTCGGCCACGATGCCGGCCGCTATCGGATAACCGCGAGCGGCGCGAACATCTGGGGCGAGAAGGACGCTTTCCATTACGCCTGGATGCAGCGTTCGGGCGATTTCCACATCGCCGCCGACATCGCATGGGAAGGCAAGGGCAAGGACCCGCACCGCAAGGCCGGGCTGATGATCCGGCAGAACCGGACGCCCGGATCGCCTTATGCCGATGTGATGGTGCATGGCGACGGGATGGTCTCGCTGCAATATCGCGCCGAGCAGGACGGGCCGACGCGGCAGATCGTCTCCGCCGTCTGGCATCCGCGGCGTGTCCGGCTCGAGCGCGAGGGGAATTTCGTCTATTTCTCGGTCGCGGGCGCAGACGGCAAATTGCTGCACGCCGGCGGGAGCTATCGGATCGCGTTCCAGGCGCCGGTTCTGGTCGGACTGGCGGTATCGGCGCACGACAACAGCGTCACCGAGACCGCGACCTTTTCCGATGTCGAGATCGCGGTGCCGAGCCTCGCCTATGTGCCCGACACCGGATACGCCGCGAAGGTCGAGAGCACGCTCGAGGTGATCGAAGTGGTGGGGGTGCAGAGCCGCCGCGTCGTCCGTCATTTCCCAAGCAAGATCGAGGCGCCCAACTGGACCCGCGACGGCAAGGCGCTGGTCTACAATGCCGACGGGCGGATCTGGCGGATACCGGTTGAAGGCGGCGAGCCGGTCGCGATCGCGACGGGGCGCAACATCCGGAACAACAACGATCACGGCATCTCGCCCGACGGGACGCAATTGGTGATCTCGGACCAGTCCGAACCCGACAATCTCTCGCGCATCTTCGTGCTGCCGCTCGCCGGCTCGGACGCGCCGCGCGAAGTGGTGAGCGATCCGAAGGCGCGCTCCTACTGGCATGGCTGGAGCCCGGACGGGAAGACATTGGCCTATGTCCGGGTCGGCACCGACGACGACGGCTACGATATCTGGGCGAAGGATCTGGCCGGTGGGCCGGCGCGGCCGCTGGTCGTCGGGCCGGGGGTGGACGACGGACCCGAATATTCGCCCGACGGCAAACATCTGTACTTCAACTCGACCCGGAGCGGCGCGATGGCGATCTGGCGCGCTTATGCCGACGGCAGCGATCCGGTACAGCTCACGCGCGATCTCGAGCGGCGCGACTGGTTTCCGCACGTCTCGCCCGACGGCAAGTGGATCGCCTTCGTGTCGTTCGGACTCGACGTGGCAGTGACCGACCATCCCCCCAATCGCGAGGACGTGGCGCTCAAGATCATGCCCGCCGACGGCAGTGCGCCGCCCAAGGTGCTGACGCGGCTGTTCGGCGGGCAGGGGACGATCAACGTGCCGAGCTGGTCGCCCGACGGGAAGCAAATCGCGTTCGTGAGCTATCGGCTGGTGCGCTGAGCGCGCGATGCGGCGCAGCGCCGCTTTTGCGGGACGAGGCGCGGACGGCGGCGGCTGGTCCCGGGACCTTTCCCGCGTAATCATTCGGTCATTGTCAGCCGATCGGAGCGTTGGGGATGCGTTACCGCCTTGCCGCCATGTGCGTCGCCCTTCTCGCCGCGGGGCCGGCGGCAGGGCAGGATTTCCCGGCGATCGGGAGCCAATACATGGATTTCGGCGCGTCGATGGCGTCGGTCGGGCAATTGAACAATGTCCTCGGCGCGACGGTGCGCGGCGGCGGCGATCGTCGGGCCGCCGCGCCGACCCGGCCGGCCGCGGCTGCCGGCACGCGCTATCGCGGCTCTCCGGTGGTATCCGCGCAGGTTCGCGCGAAGTTCGCTGATTTCGTGGCGCGGGCGGACCCGGCCAACGCCGAGCAGTTGCGCAAGGCCGTCCAGCAGAACGATCTGTTGGGGCTGTGGGAAAAGCATGTCGCGGTGGACGGGCTGCGGCGCGGCGACGTGGCCGACGCGATGACGAGCTATTGGGTGCAGAACTGGCAGATTGCCAACAAGGTGCCGTTCGCCAGCCGCGCGCAAGTGCAGGCGGTGCGCGGGCAGGTGGTGCGGGCGCTCGGCACGAGCCCGGCCTTTGCGAGGATGGGCGATGCCGAGCGGCAGGCGCTGGCCGAGACGTTCATGCTCAATTTCGTGGCGCAGGGCTGGGCTTATTCGGATGCGGCGAGCCGGCGCGACGCCGCCGCGGTAGCCCGGCTCTCCGACGCGGCGGCCGCGCGCTTCCGCAAGGACATGAACCTCGACCTGCGCCGGCTGAAGCTGACCGAGGCGGGGCTCGTCGGCTGAGCGGGTACATATAAAGATATCTTTATATCCGACTTGCGCATTCCCATCTGACGCGGTAGGGCGCGCCAATCGCGGCCGGCGGGTCCGGCGCGCCGACCCTTTATACCTGCTGGAGATCAGCCCGTGGCTACCGTGCTCGACAAGAACGACTACGTCATCAAGGACATCGAACTCGCCGCTTTCGGCCGCAAGGAAATCGAAATCGCCGAGACCGAGATGCCCGGCCTGATGAGCCTGCGCGAGGAATTCGGCCCGTCGCAGCCCTTGAAGGGCGCGCGGATCACCGGTTCGCTGCACATGACGATCCAGACCGCGGTGCTGATCGAGACGCTCACCGCGCTCGGCGCCGAGGTCCGCTGGGCGACCTGCAACATCTTCTCGACGCAGGACCACGCCGCCGCCGCGATCGCCGCTGCGGGCATCCCCGTGTTCGCCGTGAAGGGCGAGAGCCTCGCCGAATATTGGGACTATGTCGGCGACATCTTCAACTGGGGCGCCGACGGTGACGGCACGACCGCCAACATCATCCTCGACGATGGCGGCGACGCGACGATGTTCGCGCTCTGGGGTGCCAAGCTCGAAGCCGGCGCGACGTTGGGCGAACCGGAGAATGACGAGGAAGTCGAGTTCCAGCGCGCGCTGAAGGCGTTCATCGCCAAGTATCCGGGTTACCTGACCGAGACGGTCAAGAACCTGAAGGGCGTCTCGGAAGAGACCACCACCGGCGTCCACCGCCTGTACGAGATCGCCAAGAAGGGCGAGCTGCCGTTCCCTGCGATCAACGTCAACGACAGCGTCACCAAGTCGAAGTTCGACAATCTCTATGGCTGCAAGGAATCGCTGGTCGACGCGATCCGCCGCGCCACCGACGTGATGCTCGCCGGCAAGGTCGCCGTGGTCGCCGGCTTCGGCGACGTCGGCAAGGGCTCGGCCCAGTCGCTCCGCAACGGCGGCGCGCGCGTTCTCGTCACCGAGATCGACCCGATCTGCGCGCTGCAGGCGGCGATGGAAGGCTTCGAGGTCGTGACGATGGAAGAGGCCGTGCGGCGCGCCGACATCTTCGTGACCGCGACCGGCAATGCCGACGTGATCACCGCCGATCACATGCGTGCGATGAAGCCGATGTCGATCGTCTGCAACATCGGCCACTTCGACAGCGAGATCCAGATCGCCGCGCTGTCGAACTACGAGTGGGACGAAGTGAAGCCGGGCACCGACCTGGTGAAGTTCCCCGACGGCAAGCAGATCATCATCCTCGCCAAGGGGCGTCTGGTGAACCTCGGCTGCGCCACCGGCCACCCAAGCTTCGTGATGTCGTCGTCGTTCACCAACCAGACGCTCGCGCAGATCGAGCTGTGGACCAAAGGCGAGAACTACAAGAACGAAGTCTATGTGCTCCCGAAGCATCTCGACGAGAAGGTCGCGGCGCTGCACCTCGAGAAGCTGGGCGTGAAGCTTTCGAAGCTCAGCCAGAAGCAGGCCGACTATATCGGCGTGCCGGTGGAAGGGCCGTTCAAGCCGGATCACTACCGCTACTGAGCCTTTTCGGCATCGGCTGAAAACGGGCCGCGTCTCCACCAGGAGGCGCGGCTCTTTTCGTTTCGGCTGCTGTTCGTGTGTTGCAACAATGATACACTGTGGCAATAACTGTCACTTGGTGTTGCGGCGCAGCGGGAACGGAAACACTGTAGAAACATAGTACGGAAAAGTCGGGCACTTGTTTAAAGGGGAGTTGTAATGGCGTTTTTCCTTGTTCGCTCGCGTCGGCCGGCTAGCCGCGCGCGCCTCGCTCTGGCCTCGTCGCTGCTGGCCATGACGATCGCCACGCCGGCATTCGCGCAGGACACGCCGGATCCGGCGCAGACCGACGCGACTACGGCCACCCAGGACCAGGCGCCCGAGACCGAGATCGTGGTCACCGGTTCGCGCATCGCGCGCCCCGAACTGTCGCTGCCCAATCCGGTGCAGATCGTCACGGCCCAAACCATCGAACAATCGGGCAAGACCAACCTCACCGAATTTCTGATCGACAACCCCGCGTTGCTGGGATCGCAGAGCAATGTGGACGTCGCCGGATCGGCACTCACCGGCGGCGCGCAGAATGTCGGCGTGAACTTGCTCGATCTGCGCAACCTGGGCGCCAACCGCACGCTGGTGCTGGTCGACGGTCGCCGGCATGTCGCGGGCTATCCCGGCATCGCCTCTGTCGACATCAACACCATTCCGACCGATCTGGTCCAAAGCGTGGAAATTCTGACCGGCGGCGCGTCGGCGGTCTATGGCGCGGACGGCGTGACCGGCGTGGTCAACTTCATCCTCAAGAAGGATTTCGAGGGTCTGCGCCTGCGCGCGCAGAACAACATTTCGGAGCGTGGCGATGCGGGCTCGCGCTTCTTCGCGGTGACCGCCGGCAAAAACTTCGCCGGGGGCCGGGGCAATATCACGGCGACCTACGAATTCCAGGAAACGGATCGGTTCAGCCAGCTCAAGCGCCTGAATTATGGCCGGACCGGGCCGAGCTACTCCTTCCAGCGCAATCCGGCCGACGGCGCGCCTGGCAGCGCGGGCGATAATCCCAACGTTCCCGACCGCGTCCTGCTCACCGGTCTGTTATGGGCCGACAGCTCGCTTGGCGGCGCGGTCGACCTCGACCAGGACTTCGCGCCCGATTTCACCGGCGAAGGCGGCGTCTATGATCCGGGCACCTATGTTCCCGGCACGGCGTTCACGATCGGCGGATCGAGCACTCCGCGCGAAAGCTATTATGGCGACTTCACGCCGTACAGCCGCCGCCACGTCGCGCAGGCTTTCGGCCGGTTCGAGTTCAGCCCGGCGTTCGAGGTCTATGCCGAGGCCAAGTATGTGCGGTCCAAGGCGGTCACCCAGGGGCAGCCGTCCTACGACCTCTACACGACGCTGTTCGCCGACAATTACTTCCTGGCCCAGCGCTATGGTGCGGCCGCGATCACCGGCGATGCGTGGTTCAGTCGCGACAATTTCGACTTCGGCATTCGCCAGTACGAGATGGAGCGCGAACTGTGGCGCACCGTCGTTGGTTTCAAGGGCGACCTAGGGTCGAACCTGAAATACGATGTGTCCTATGTGTTCGGTCAATCGACCCAGCGCGGCACCAATCGCAACGATCGCATCGCGGACCGCTATTATGCGGCACTGGATTCGGTGTCGGACGGCGCCGGCGGCGTCACTTGCCGCATCAACCTGCCGGGGCAGACCACCATCAACGGCGAAAGCCTTGGCAATCCGGTCGTCTATACCGGCGCGCCGGTCAGCTTCCGGCCGGGCCAGTGCGTGCCGCTCAACATCCTGGGCAACGGCACGCCGTCGCAGGCGGCGCTCGACTTCGTGACGGTCGATCACACCAGCTGGGCGCGCATTCGCCAGCACGTCGCAACGGCAGTGCTGTCGGGCGACACCGGAACGTTCTTCAACCTGCCGGGCGGCGCGCCGGGCTTCGCCATCGGTGCGGAATACCGCAAAGAGGAAAGCCGCTTCGTTCCTTCGGCGGAGTCGCAGGCAGGTTGGCTGATCGACGATTCCCAGGCTTCGGTCGACACGGGTTCGTTCGACGTCAAGGAAGTGTTCGGCGAAATCAACCTGCCGATCCTTTCCGACATGGCGTTCGCGCAGAACCTGTCGCTCGGTGGCGCGATCCGCTACTCGGATTACTCGTCGATCGGCAACACCCTGACATGGAACGTCAACGGCAGCTACTCGCCGGTGCGTGACATCACGTTCCGCGCCACTTACTCGCAGGCGGTGCGCGCGCCGAACATCAGCGAGCTCTATGCGCAGCAGAGCGGCACCTTCGAGTTCATCACCGATCCGTGCGGTATCGATCGTTTGACGGAAGGCACGACGTATCGTGCAGCGAACTGCACCGCGGCACTGACGGCGCTGGGCATCAACCCCGCGACGTTCGATCCCGCGAACAGTTCGTTCTCGCCGCAGAACAGCAGCCTTGCCGGCTTCAGCGGCGGCAACCCCGATCTGACCGAAGAGACGGCCAAGACCTGGACCGCGGGCATCGTCCTTCGGCCGAGCTTCGTTCCGGGGCTGTCGGTCACGGCGGACTGGTACGATATCAGGCTGACGCAGGCGGTGCAGTATTCCACTGCACAGGATATCGTCGACCTGTGCTATGATCAGCCGACCACGACCAACGTATATTGCCAGTTGCTGACGCGCAGCCCGACGACCGGGTTCGTCTCGTCGTACCAGGTGATCCCGCAGAACGTGGCTTCGTTCAAAACCGCGGGTCTCGACGTGACGCTGGACTACCGGTTCGAGCCGTTCAACAACGCTGGTACGTTCAACCTGCGCTTCAGGGGCAATTACCTGCATCGGCTCAATTTCGTGCCGAGCCTGGGAGCGGATCCCGAGAACCAGCTCGACTCGGCCACTTACCCGGCGCCCAAGTACAGCGCGACGTTCGACCTCGGCTGGACCAAGGGACCGCTGTCGATCAATTACGGTATCAACTGGTGGAGCAAAACGCGTCGCGTTACGCGCGAACAGGAGGCGGCAAACCCGGATTACCTGCCCGCCGAGTTCATCTGGTACAAGGAGAAGTGGGATCACGAGCTGTTCGCCAGCTATGACGTGGACGAGCGCTTCAACATTTATGCCGGCATCAACAACCTGTTCGACAGCAAGCCGGATGTCGGTGCCGTGGCCTATCCTATCAGCGCCGTCGGTCGCTCTTTCTTCGTGGGCGTCAAGGCCAATTTCTTCTGATGCCAGACGTGGCTGCTGCGTCTCGCCTGAGGCGCGGCGGCCGGCACACACGCGAATTGCGAGGGGCTCGGCAACGCCGGGCCCCTTTGCTTTTGCCCGGCGCAATTGCGAGGCTGGCGCCGGGATGCATTGCGGCAGCGTGGCGGGCTTGGGCCTCCGGTTTGTTCGAATCCTATAAGCAGCAGCGGATTTCGCAGTGGCAGCCCGAGCTTCCGCTGCAACCGGCGGTGCTTCAGTCGACCGATCCGGCATTTGCGTCGGATCGTCCCGGCGAACCGGCCGGTGTTGCGACCGATGGGAGGTTCGCTTCGTTAGACCCTTGAATTGTGAGGGATAGCGAAGCGCATCTCGATGCCGAGCCCGCGCGCGAACGGATCGCCGAGATCCTGCGGCTGGCTATGGGCGCGCCCGAGGAAGAGGCGCTGGAGGACGAGACCCGGCGGCTGATGCTGCAGCTCTCGATCGAGCCACTCGACAACGCGACTCCGGAATTCGCCTCGGTCGCGCCGCCCCGTCAAACCCGGCGACCGCTTCTCAACCGGCTTCTCGGCAAGACCATATACGAGCCCCGCGCATAGCGACGCGCGCAAGCCGCTTTCCGATCGGCGGCGCTTTGCCTAATGGTTGGGCCATGATGTTGCAGCGAAGCCGCGGAGAGGCGGCTTGATCGAGATTCCGCAGTCGGCGGCGATAGTGGCGGGGGCGGTGCTCGCCCTGCTGCTGTTCGGTGGCACCTGGCTGCTCTTCACCGGCCTGAGGATCCGCGCGGATGTACGCGAAACCGCCAACCGGGATGCACGGCTGGCCGCGCTGGTCGCCGGATCGCCGGCGCAGGCAATGGTGGTGCGTGCCGACGGGCGGGTCGAGGTACCGCGGCGGCTGGCCGACTGGCTGGGACTGGACCTCCTGCCGCGCGAGCTCTCCGATCTTGCCGGGATCGAGGGCGGACTGGTGGCTGACGACGCCGCCGTGCTTTCCGAGCATGTCCTCGCCGCGCAAAAGGCCGGGCAGTCCTTCAGCATGTCGGTTCGCGCGCAGGGATCCGAACGCGCATTGCTGGTGATCGGGGAGCGGGCCAGCGATTCGATGCACCTGCCCGGCGGGGTGGTGCTGTGGTTCCTCGACGCGACCGAGAGCCAGAGCGAGATCAACCGGCTCCAGCGCGAGGGCGTTCGGCTTCGGACGGCCTTCGACGCGCTGACCGCGCTGATCGAGGCGGCGCCGATGCCGATGTGGTATCGCGGGCCCGATCTCAGATTGTTGATGGTAAATTCGGCCTATGTCCGCGCAGTCGAGGGTGGCGACAGCGAGGACGTGGTCGCGCGTGGGCTCGAATTGGTCGAGGGCGCCGGGCTGGGCGGGCCGCTCGCCAACGCCGCGATCGCGCGCGACACCGGCGAGCCGCAGATCACGGCGATGCCGGCGACGATCGACGGCGCGCGGCGGATGCTGCGGCTGCACGACGTGCCGCTGCCCACCGGCGGCGTCGCCGGCTTTGCGATCGACATCGAGGAATTCGAGCAACTCCGCGGCGGGCTCAAACGGTTCGGCGAGGCGCAGCGGGCGATGCTCGATCGCCTGTCCGCGGGCGTGGCGCAATTCGCGCCCGATCGGGCCATGGCGTTCTGCAACCAGCCCTTCCGCCGCATGTTCGCGATGAAGACCGAATGGCTGGCCGATCGGCCCGAGTTCGATCGGGTGCTCGATCGGATGCGCGAGGCCAATCGCATTCCCGAAGTGCGCGACTATCCGGCGTGGAAGGCCGAGCGCCGCGAATGGTTCACTGCGCCGGAGGCGGTCGAAGAAACGTGGAGCGTCGCGGGCGCGCATCTGCGCGTGGTCGCGCAGCCTTTGCCGGAGGGCGGGCTGTTGCTCATCTTCGAGGATCGCACCCAGCAATTCGAGCTGCAGCGCGAGCATGGCGAAATGCAACAGGTGCGTACCGCGACGCTGGAAAGCCTGGCCGAAGCGGTCGCGGTGTTCGGCAAGGGGCGGCTGCAATTGTGGAACCGGAAGTTCCGCCAGGTCTGGGGTTTCGAGGACAGCTTCCTCGACGGGCATCCGCAGATCGGCCAGCTGGTCAAGGCGGCGGGGCCCAAACTCACCAATCCGGGCCGCGCCGATGTGCTGGGCGATCTGATCGGGATGGCCGCCAAGGACCGGCAGACGCGCGGCAGCAGCGTGGCATTCGCCGACGGGAGGCATTTCGAGGTCACCGCGGTGCCGCTGCCCGACGGCAACGCGCTGGTGACGATGCTCGACACCACCGATCATCACCGCGCGGAAAGCGCGCTGCGCGATCGCAACGAGGCGCTGGTGGCGGCGGATCGCGTCAAGACCGCGTTCGTCGCGAACATGAGCTACGAGCTGCGCACGCCGCTGACGTCGATCAAGGGCTTCACCGAGATGCTGCACGGTGGTTTTGCGGGGAAGCTCACCAAGGGTGCAGTCGAATATACCGAGGCGATCCTCGTCTCGGTCGATCGGCTGAGTGCGCTGGTCGACGATGTGCTCGATCTGACGCAGAGCGAGGGCGCGCCGCTGGAGAAGATGCCGGTCGATCTCGAACTGGCGGCCAATGCCGCCGCCGAAGCGGTCGCACCGCTGGCAAAGAACAAGAAGATCGAGCTGGTGGTCGAGGATGCGGGGACGGCGGGCACCGTCACCGGGGACCTGCGCCGGCTGCGGCAAGTGATCGAGCATCTGCTGCGGCATGCAGTGGCCTGCACCCCGGAGAATGGGCGCGTGCTGCTGCATCTCGACGGCAACAAGAAAGTCGCGCGGGTGATCGTCTCCGACAATGGGCCGGGGATGAGCGCGGAAGCGGTGTCCAAGGCGTTCGACAGCTTCGCCCAACATGGTTTCTCGCGCAACGGCGAGCGCGCGCTGGGGCTCGGCATGCCGCTCGCCAAGCAGTTCGTCGAGGCGCATGGTGGACGGATCGAACTGATCTCCGAACCTGGCGAAGGCACGCTGGTGACGGTGGAGCTGCCGCGATGAAGCAAGTCGGATTTTGATGCGGCTCTCCTCTCCCGAAGATTCGCTGGCGCTTGGCGAAAGGCTCGCTGCCGTCGTTCGGCCGGGCGATGTGATCGCGCTCTCGGGGCCGCTCGGGGCGGGCAAGACGAGTATCGCGCGGGGGCTGCTCGCCGCGCTCGGGCTGGAAGAGGAAGCCCCGAGCCCGAGCTTCGCGATCGTCCAGCCCTATGATCCGCCGCACGTGCGTTTTCCGGTGCTGCACGTCGATCTCTATCGAATCGAGGAGCCTGGGGAGGCCGAGGAACTGGGACTCGACGAGGCACGCGAAGATTCGCTGCTGATCGTCGAATGGCCCGAGCGGCTGGGCGAAGATTATTGGCACGACGCGCTGTGGCTCAGCCTGGAACTGACGCCGGATGGCGCGCGTGCCTTGACAGCGAAGGTACCCGCGGCATGGAGGGATCGATGGCTCCTGACATGAATCCGCCCGCCGCGGCGCCCGACTTCCTGATTGCCGCCGGATGGGAGGGGGCCGAGATCCGGCCGCTCGCCGGCGACGCTTCGTTCCGGCGCTATTTCCGCGTCGTCCATCACGACCGCAGCGCGATCCTGATGGACGCGCCGCCGCCGCACGAGGACCCGCGCCCGTTCATATCGATCGCGCGCTGGCTGACCGGACGCGGCTTCGCGGCGCCGTCGATCCTCGCGGAGAATCTCGTACACGGTCTCGTCCTGCTCGAGGATTTCGGAGATGCGCGGCTGCGCGAGACGGTGGACGCCGCACCTGAGAGCGAGCTGCGGCTCTACGAGGAAGCAGTCGATCTGCTGATCCGGTTGGGCCAGCACGAGGCGGCGGACATCCGCGCTTATGACCTTGCCGAATATCAGCGCGAGGCGGGACTGCTGCCCGAATGGTACACCCCCGCGGTGGGTCTCGAAGTCGACATGCAGGGCTATGTCGATGCGTGGGATGCGGTACTCGCGCCGCTGCTCGCGGGTCACACGCCCGTCACGGTGCTGCGCGATTACCATGCCGAGAACATCATGCTGATCGAGGGCAGCGAGAGTTTGGGCTTGCTCGATTTCCAGGACGCGTTGGCGGGGCATCCAGCCTATGACCTCGTCTCGCTGCTGCAGGACGCGCGGCGCGACGTGGCGCCCGAGCTCGAGACCGCGATGCTCGACCGCTACAAGAGGATCACAGGCGCGGGCGACGCTTTCGACGTGGCCTATCACGTGCTCGGCGCGCAGCGGAACGCCAAGATCGTCGGCATCTTCACGCGGCTGTGGAAGCGCGACGGCAAGCCGCGTTATCCGGGGCTGTGCCCGCGCGTCTGGGGCTATCTGGAGCGCGACCTGAAGCATCCGGCGCTCAAGCCCGTGGCCGACTGGTTCGACGCCAATGTTCCCGTCGAGCTGCGCGGCGACCCCCTCGCCATCGTCGGCGAATGACCGCGATCTATTCGCTGCGGCCGCAGCCCGAGGCGGCAGTGCCCGAAACCGCGATGGTGATGGCGGCCGGGCTCGGCAAAAGGATGCGCCCGCTGACCGCGACGCGGCCCAAGCCTCTGGTCGAAGTGGCGGGCAAGGCACTGATCGATCACAGCATCGATCACCTGCGCGCCGCGGGCGTGAAGCGCGCGATCGTCAACGTCCATTATCTCGCCGACCAGATGGAGGCGCATCTCAAGGCGCGGGTGAAGGACATCGAGGTCCTGATCTCCGACGAACGCAAGCAGCTGATGGAGACCGGCGGCGGGATCGTCCAGGCGCGCGAGATGATCGGCGACAAGCCGTTCCTGTGCGTCAACAGCGACAATCTGTGGATCGATGGGCCAATCGACGCGATCCGCGCGCTCGCGGCGCAGTGGGACGACGATCGGATGGACGCATTGCTGCTGCTGATCCCGCTCGCGCGCGCCAATTGCCACAAGGGGCAGGGCGATTTCCGGCTCGACGCGATGGGGCGGATCACCGAGCGGCGCAAGCCCGGCCGGCTGGCACCGTTCGTGTTCATCGGCGTCTCGATCCTCTCGCCGCGGCTGATCCGCGACTGGCCCGAGGGGCCGTTCTCGACGAACCTGTTCTTCAACCGCGCGCTCGAGGCGGGACGGTTGTGGGGCGTGGTGCACCAGGGGCTGTGGTTCGATGTCGGCACGCCGGCGGCGGTCGGCGCGGCGGAGGCGGTGCTGGCGGAGATGTGATTCTCTTGTTCCCCTCCCTGCAAGGGAGGGGCTAGGGGTGGGCGCGCCGCGACGAGCGGCGCTCTTGCCCAGCATCGACAAGGCTCGCTACGCTCGCCACCCACCCCCGACCCCTCCCTTGCAGGGAGGGGAGTGAGAAGAGTTTGCCCGAACGCCTCCATCTCTACACGATCCCGCCGCATCGCGCCTTTGCCGATACGCTGGCGATCGGGCTGGTGCGGCGCTTCGGGAGCGATCCGATGCGGCTTGCGCGGGGGCTGGTGCTGCTCCCCAACAACCGCGCCAAGCGGGCGATCCAGGATGCGTTCGTCCGCGCCAGTGAAGGCGGGTTGCTGCTGCCGCGGCTGGTCGCGGTGGGGGATCCCGAGCTCGACGAGGCGGTGTTCGATACTGCCGACGACGCGGAGCCGATTCCGCCCGCAGTCGATCCGCTCCAGCGGCGGATGATCCTCGCGCGGCTGATCCAGGAGGCGGGCTCTCCGGTCGACGCGGCCGAGGCGGTGCGGCTGGCCGGCGATCTCGCCACCACGCTCGATCAATTGCTGATCGAGGAAGTCGCCCCGCGCGCGCTCAAGGAGATCGAGCTCAGCCAGGAACTGTCGGCGCATTGGGAGCGCTCGCTGGCTTTGTTCGAGATCGTGCTGACCCGCTGGCCGAAGGAGCTGGAGCGGCTCGGGCGGATCGATCTTGCGGAGCGGCGCCGGCGGCTGATCGACAAGATGGCGAAGCGGTGGCGGAGCGCCCCGCCCGAGGGGTTCGTCTGCGCCGCGGGCATCACCGCGTCCGCGCCGGCTTTTGCGCGGCTGCTGCGCACCGTCGCGGGGCTGCCGCAGGGGATGGTGGTGCTGCCCGGGCTCGCCACCGGGATCAGCGAAGCCGAATGGGATGCGCTCGGTCCACACAAGCCCGATCCGGTCACCGGTCGGCGGCGGCGGAACCTCGAGAGCCATCCGCAATTCCACCTGAAGCTGCTGCTCGACCGGATGGGCGTGCATCGCAGCGAGTTCGACCCGTGGCGCGTGGTCAGCGAGCATGACGCTCCGCCCGCGCGCAGCAAGGCGATTGCGTCGGCCATGGCGCCGCCCGAGCTGACGCACGGCTGGACGTCGCTCCCCGCCGCCGAGCGCCGCCTCGACGGTGTCCGCGTGCTCGACGTGGCCACGCCCGCCGAGGAAGCGCAGGGCATCGCGCTGGCGCTGCGCGAAGTGCTGGAGACGCCGGGGCGGACCGCGGCCCTGGTCACGCCCGATCGCGCGCTGGCCCGGCGGGTCGCGGCGCATTGCGCGCGTTGGGGCATAGCGGTCGACGATTCGGCGGGCCAGCCGCTGTCGATCCTGCCGCCGGGCACGTTGCTGCTCGCGCTCGCCGATGCCGCCGCGCAGGGTTTCGCGCCCTTGCCGTTGCTGACCTTGCTCAAACATCCGCTGACGATGACGGAACGCCGCGCCGAATGGCTGGAGGGCGTGCGTCTGCTCGATCGGGCGATGCGCGGGCCGCGCCCCGCACCGGGGCTCGCCGGGATCGACCGGCATCTGGCCGAGCAGGACGGGCGCGACGGGCATTTGCGCCAAGCGGCGGAGCGCTGGTGGCCGGAGGCTCGGGCGCTACTCGCGCCGCTGGAGGCGTTGTTCGCCGGCGGGCCGCAGTCGGTGCCGGCGCTGCTCGCGGCGCTGCGTGAGACGGCGCAGGCGCTCGGCGGCGACGCGCTCTGGGCACGCGCCGAGGGACGCGAGGCTGCCGGCCTGCTCGATGCCGCCGAGCGCGAGGCGGCGAACGGCCCGCCGCGTGCCGAACCCGAGACGCTCGCGCCGATGCTGCGCACGCTGATGGAGGAAGTCGCGGTGCGGCCGCCGCAGGGCGGGCATCCGCGGCTGGCGATCCTCGGCCTGATCGAGGCGCGGCTGCAGACCGCCGATCTGATGATCCTCGGCGGATTGAACGAAGGCGTATGGCCGGGGTTGCCCGCACCCGATCCGTGGCTTGCGCCGCGGATCCGGGCGGAATTGGGACTGCCGGGGCTGGAGCGCCGCATCGGGCTTTCGGCGCATGATCTGGCGGGGGCGCTGGGGGCGCCGCAAGTGTTGCTCACGCGGGCGCGGCGCGATGCCAGCGCGCCGACCATCGCCTCGCGCTTCTGGCTGCGGCTCGAGGCGCTGTCGGGCGGGCTTGAGCGAGCAGGGGAGATCGCGGCCTGGCTGCGCGGGATCGACGATCCGGGCAAGCATCTGCCCGCCGATCGCCCGGCGCCGCAACCGCCCGTGGAACTGCGGCCCAAGGCTTTGTCGGTGACCGAAGTCGATCGCCTCAAGGCCGATCCCTACGCCTTCTACGCGCGGCGGATGCTGCGGCTGATGCCGCTCGATCCGGTCGACGCCGATCCCAGCGCGGCGTGGCGGGGGACTGCAGTGCACGCGGTGCTCGAACGCTGGTTCGAGGAAGACGATTGCGCGCCCGACAAGTTGCGTGCGCGCGCCGAGGCGATGCTGGCCGACGAGCGAACCCATCCGATGATGCGCGCTTTGTGGGCGCCGCGGCTGATGGAAGCGATCGACTGGATCGCGGGCGCGATCGCCGCCGATCCGTCGCGAAAGGTGATAGCAGTCGAGAAGCGCGGGGTGATCCCGTTCGGGGGTGTCGAACTCAGCGGCACCTTCGACCGGATCGACCGGATGGGCGACGGCAGCCTCGCGATCGTCGACTACAAGACCGGCAAGCCGCCGAGTCTCGCCGCGGTGCGCGAGGGGTTCAGCCTGCAGCTCGGATTGCTCGGGCTGATCGCCGAGCGCGGCGGGTTCGAGGGGATAGAGGGGCGGGCGAAGCAATTCGAATATTGGTCGCTGTCGAAGAACAGCCGGGGGACCTTCGGCTATGTCGAGAGCCCGTGCGATCCGAAGCGCCGCGATTACCTGCCCGCTGACGAGTTCATCGACCGCGCGGTGGCGCAATTCGAGGGCGCGGCGGCGATGTGGCTGACCGGCGACGAGCCGTTCACCGCGAAGCTGCACCCGGATTACGCGCCGTACGCCGAGTATGACCAGCTGATGCGGCGCGATGAATGGTATGGGCGTGACTGAAATCCGCCTCCTTCTTGCTCCCCTCCCTGAAAAGGAGGGGCTGGGGGTGGGTGCCGCCGCGCAGACGGCGGCCGTCTCGCGCGCTCTAAGCTCGCTTCGCTCGCTACCCACCCCCGACTCCTCCCTTTCAGGGAGGGGAGTCCGGTGAGTGTTCGTCCCCTCCACCCGCTCAAGGGCAACCAGCGCCGGGCCAGCGACCCGGCACGGCACGTCTGGCTCTCCGCCTCGGCGGGGACCGGCAAGACGCAGGTGCTCGCCGCGCGCGTCTGGAGGCTATTGCTCGCCGGGGTGGATCCCGGCGCGATCCTGTGCCTGACCTTCACCAAGGCGGGCGCGTCCGAGATGTCCGAGCGGATCACCAGCCGGCTCGCGCGCTGGGTGCGCGCCAGCGACAAGGAGCTGGTCGACGATCTCGATGCGCTGGGGGAGAGCATCTCGCCCGAAGGCCGCGCCCGCGCACGCACCCTGTTCGCCAAGGTGCTCGACGCGCCCGGCGGCGGGATCCGCATCCAGACGATCCACAGCTTCTGCCAGTCTTTGCTTTCGGCCTTTCCGGTCGAGGCGGGGCTGGTCCCGGGCTTCCGGCCGCTCGACCAGCGCGAGGAAGCGGTGCTCGTGCGCGAGGCATTGGCGGAGATGCTGATCGATGCCGGGCGCGAGGGGCGCACCGGGCTGATCGACGCGGTCGGCGCGCTCAGCCTCAGGCTCGGCGAGGGCAAGGCCGAGGCGTTCCTCAAAATGTGCGCGTCGAATGCCGAGGCCATGGACGCGCTGCCGAGCGGCATCCAGCCGTTCCTGCGCCGCGCGATGGGTTTGCCTTCGGGCGATATCGGCGCCGAGATCGAGCGAAGCTGCGGCGACGACGCATTCGATCTCGCGGGGCTGCGCGAGATCGCTGCGATGAACGCGAGCTGGGGCACCAAATCGGGGCTCGCGCGCGCCGAAGAGATCGCGATGTGGGTGACGCTGCCGCCGGGCAAGCGCGCGCTGCGGCTGGCGGACCTCCATTCGGTCTGGGCAACTGCCAAGGGCGAGCCGCGCTCGTTCGGCAAGGGGCAGGCGCCGCAGGATGCGGGCTATGCCGATCTCGCAATGCGGCTGCACGGGCGATGCGCCGAATTGCTGGGAATGAAGGTCCAGGCCGAGTTCGCCGATCTGCTCGCGCGCGGACTCGAGGCGGGGCGCGCCTATGCCGACACCTATGCGCGGGCCAAGCGACGGGTGGGCGCGGTCGACTTCAACGATCTGATTCGCCGCACCGTCGAGCTGCTCGGCCAGCCGGGCATGGGCGAATGGGTGCGCTACAAGCTCGATCAGGTGACCGAGCATGTCCTGATCGACGAGGCGCAGGACACCAACCCGCAGCAATGGGCGATCGTCAGCAAGATCGTCGACGAGTTCTTCGTCGGCGAGGGCACGCGCGCCGAAACGCTACGCACGCTGTTCACCGTCGGCGACTACAAGCAGGCGATCTTCGGCTTTCAGGGCACCGACCCGATCTATTTCCGCGCGGCGTTCGAGCGGTTCCGCGCGCTTTCGAACTACCAGCCCGATGCCGGGTTCGACGTGGAACCGCGCCCGGTCGAGGAATTGTCGCTGACGCACAGCTTCCGCTCGACCGCACCGGTGCTCGAGTTCGTCGACGCGGCGATCGGCGAGTTGCCCGAGCCGGGCATGGGCACCGACGGCGAATTGCATGCCAGCGAAGTGCCCGGCCCCGGCACCGTGACGCTCTGGGCACCGACGATCGAGGGCGGAACCGAAGCCGAGGAAGAGGAATGGGTTCGCGACGCGACCCGCGAGCATGCCAAACGGATCGCCCGGGCGATAAAGGGCTGGCTCGACGACGGGCTGATGCTGGAGAGCAAAGGCAGGGCGCTGCGCCCCGAGGACGTGATGATCCTCGTCAAGCGCCGCGGCGAGCTCGCTTCGCTGATCGTCGCGCGGCTCTATGCCGAGGGGGTGCCGGTGGCGGGAGTCGACCGGTTGCGGCTCAATGCGCCGCTGGCGGTGCAGGACCTGCTGGCGGCGGTGCGCTTCGTGCTCCAGCCCGAGGACGATCTGTCGCTGGCGTCGCTTTTGGTCTCGCCGCTGATCGGGTGGAGCCAGGACGATCTCATGAAGGCTGCGCTGCGGCCGAGGCACGCATCGCTGTGGCGACATTTGCGCGACACCGCCAAGGACCGGATCGCACCGCTGGAGGCGCTGCTCAATCGCGCCGATTTCACCACGCCCTATCGCTTCCTCGAAGAGATCCTCTCCGGGCCGCTCGACGGGCGTCGGAAATTGCTGCTGCGGCTGGGCGAAGAGGCGCGCGATCCGATCGAGGAACTGCTCAACGCCGCGCTCAACTTCGAGAATGTGGCGACGCCCTCGCTCCAGCGCTTCCTCGACTGGTTCGATCGCGGCGATGTCGAGATCGTTCGCGATGCCGCGCAGCCGGCGGGCGCGGTGCGGGTGATGACCGCGCACGGCGCCAAGGGGCTGCAGGCGCCGTTGGTGATCCTCGCCGATGCGACGGTGGATCCGACGCGGAGCCCGCGCGATTTCCTGCTCTGGGCGCCGGAGGATTACGAAAATGCGCCGTTCCCGATCTTCCGGCCGCGCGCGGCGGAGCGGGGCGGGGCGCTCGATGCGGTGGTGAGCCAGGTCGATGCGCGCGAGCTTCAGGAGCATTGGCGACTATTCTATGTCGCGGCGACGCGCGCCGAGGAGCGACTGTTGATCACCGGCGCGCTCGGCCCGCAGGCGAAGGGCGAGCCGCCGGCCGCAAGCTGGTACGCCACCTGCGTGCGCGCTTTCGATGCGCTGGAAGTGGCGGCAGGCGATGTCCGGGAGTTCCGCGGTCTGGCGCCCCCTGCGCCTGTCGCGGCGGTTGCGCGCACCGTGGAGGTTGCGGCTGCCGATCCGGCGCTGCCCGAATGGATCGCGCGTCCGGCGCCCGAGGAAGCGCGTCCGCCGCGGCCGCTCGCGCCGTCGGCACTGGGCGACGACAGCGTCGCCGATCCGCCGCCCGGCCCCGCAATGCGCGTCGCTGCCGAGCGCGGGCGCCTGCTCCACGCGTTGTTCGAGCGATTGCCTGCCCTCGCGCCCGACATGCGCGAAGCGGCGGCCGAGCGCTGGCTGGCCGGGCCGGGTGGAGTTGCGGATGCCGAGGCGCGCTCGGAGATTGCAGGCGCCGCGCTGGCAGTGATCGGCGATCCGGGCTTTTCTGCCTTGTTCGCGCCCGATGCGCTCGCCGAGGCGCCTATCGCGGCGGTGGTGGAGGGGCTGGTCGTGTCGGGCACGGTCGACCGGCTGGTGGTCGGCCCCGACGGCGTCCGTGTCGTCGATTTCAAGACCGGGAGGCGGGCGCCGGGCAGCGTCGAGGAGATCCCGCCTTATCATCTTCGGCAGATGGCGGCCTATAGCGCGGCATTGGCGGTGATCTTCCCGGGGCGCCGGATCGAAGCCGCCTTGCTCTATACCGCGGGGCCGACGCTGCACGTGCTGCCCGATGACCTGCTCGCCGCGCACAAGGCGGACTTGGTCGCCACGGAGCAAAGCTTGGCGCCGCGCGCTTGAGCCGGAGCGGCTGGACACATAGATATACGCCCAAGACTTTATCAGGAGACCGTTCATGGCCACGCAGGCTACCACCGACGCCAGCTTCGATGCCGATGTCCTCCAGGCGGACAAGCCTGTGCTCGTGGATTTCTGGGCCGAGTGGTGCGGGCCGTGCCGGATAATCGCCCCGGCGCTCGAGGAACTGGCGAGCGAGCTCGGCGACAAGGTCAACATCGTCAAGCTCGACATCGACGCGAACCCCGATGCGCCCACCAAATATGGCGTGCGCGGCATCCCGACGATGATCCTGTTCAAGAACGGCCAGCAGGCCGCGACGCAGGTCGGCGCGATGCCGAAGAGCGCGATCAAGCAGTGGATCGAGCGCGAGCTCTGATCGGCGCCTGAGCTCCCCTCCCTGCAAGGGAGGGGCCGGGGGCGGGTGCGAGCGTAGCGAGCCCATCGAGCGGGTGGGGAAAGAAGGAAAGACCGGGCATCGAGCCGGCTTTCCTAACCCACCCAGTGATCAGATGAACCGCGTCCCACGCGGTTCAGAAATGCGCGGGGCGCATTTCGATCTGATCACTCCCTCCCTAAGAGGGAGGGGAGTTCGAATGTCGGTGCGCTCTAGCGCCTATCCGGCTTCAGCCTAGTGCGGCCGGCGGCCTGGCCGTCGACCGCATTGCGGCTGAACAGCATCGGCCGCATCCTGCCCTCGATCCATGGCGCATATTGGTCGCGATAATGCGGCGAGCGCGGATCGTTCGACTGGCCGGGCAGGTTGAGCATCAGCGAATTGTCCCATGCGCCGACATCGATGACCTGCAGATAGCTCGCGCCGCCGCCGACGCGCCAGCCGGGGCCGCCGCCGAGCCAGCGCGCCATCACCGTGTACGAATCGCCGCCCGTTCCTCTGCCTTCGATGGCGGGGAAGGCCGCGGCGATCGCCGGAATGCGTGACAAGGGATGCTGGATGCGGACCTGATGGAGCGTATCCCAGCGCCACGCGGCCGGATCGGGGCCGAGCAATTCGCGCGCCGAAGCCCAGGCGGCGGTGAGCGCGGCATCCAGCATCGCATCGCGGGCGGCCTGCGGATCGCTGCCCAGCCGCGAATCCGGTTTTGCGAGTAGGCCGAGCAGCACCGACGGGGCGATCTCCGTGACGAGATGCTTGGCCCGGTCGGGCACGATCGCGGCGAGCATCCGCTTGCCTAGGTCGCGCCACAGCATCTCGAAGAGCGCCGCGGCACCGCTATTGGCATCGAGCCGGGCATCCCATCGGCGCAGCAGCGCGACCGCCTGCTGCGCGGCGGGCGAGGGGCGTTCGGGCAGAAGCGCGAGCAACTGCTTCGCGGGCGTCGACAGCGTGTCGTGATGCAGCGTGACGCTGTCGGCGAGGCTGTGGCGGTCCTGGTGCGAGAGGATTTCGGCGATGCGCTCGTAGCGATAGGGGTCGCGGAACGAGAAAGCGGGAATGCGGTCGCGTGGCCAATCGGCGGGCAGGTTGTTCTGGTTGGCCGACGCGAACCAGCCTTTCGAGGGATTATATTCGTTGGGCAGCGCCTTGAAATCGCGCACGCCGGTCCAGTCGTAGCGCCCGTCGCCCGGAACCGGGAGCAGCCCGTCGCCCTTCTTGCGCACCGGCGCATAGCCGATCACCTGCCAGCCGGTGTTTCCGTCCACATCGGCATAATGGAGGTTGGTCGGCGAAGGATGGAGGCGGAAGGCCGATTTGCGCAGGCTCTCCCAGTCCTTTGCGAGGTTGATCGCGATCATCGCGAACGCGCCACAGGCGCCCGGCTGCATCCCGATCGAGGCGACCGCGGTCGCGCGCCGCCGCGCCGGATCGTGCGACACCACCGGCCCCTGGACCGAATAGCGCAGCGTCACGTTCCGCGGCGATCCGCCGCGCACCGGGATCACGACTTCGACCCGGCGGAACCGCTTCCAGCCGCCGTCGTGGCGATAGCGTTCGGGGTTTTCGGGATCGAGCTCGAGGACGAACAGGTCGAGCTGGTCGATGTGAAAATTGGTGCGCCCGAACGCGAAGCGATCGGTGTGGCCCTGCATGATCCCCGGCAGTCCGGGCGAGCCGCCGCCGATCACGTCGAGCCCGGGTGCGCTCAGATGTGCGACATGGCGGGGGCCGAAGCCGCCGATGCCGAGGTGCGGATCGTTGGCGAGTATCGGGCGCCCGGTAGCGGTGCGCGAGGGCGCGACGGTCCAGGCATTGCTGCCGGCATTGGCGCGCTCGGCGGGCCCCGCGCCCGGATCGGCGACCGGCGTCTCGGCGCTGAAGGGGAGGCTGCCGAGCTGGAGCATTCCCAGATCCGCTGCCGAAACCGCCGCCACATCCAGCCCCTCGGGAACCGTCATCGTCCATGCCGGACGCAGCGGCGCGATGATCGCGTCGAGATCGAGCAGCCCGAGCGCGGCGAGCTGCGCGCGGCGAACCTCGTCATCGGCATTGTCGATCGAGGCACCGCGCGCGAGCACCAGGTCGCGCAGCTCCCAGCGGAGCGGAGCCACGTCGAGGATCCTGTATTCGAGCGGCAGCAGCGCGCGATCGGCCATCACTTCGTCGATGCGCGCGTTGATCCCCGCGACATAGGCACGCGCGCAGGCGAGCACATCGTCGGGCACGTCGCGCAGCTCGGCGTCGAGATCGCCGCGATAATGGAACAGGCGCGCGGTCGCGTCGTGTCTGGCGAAGCCCGGCCCAAAAGCTTCGGCGAGGCGGCCGAATTCGCGGCGGTGCGAGAGATCGAGCTGGAACAACCGATCACGCGCGACGACATAGCCCTGGCCGAAAAAAGCATCGGGGATCGAAGCCGCGCGGATATGCGGAACGCCGTAAACGTCGTCGACGATCTCGATCGGCGCCTTGGCCCCGCGCACGACGATCTCGCGCGCCTGGGTCGATCCTATGCGAGCCAGCGATATCGTTGGCGTCAGTGCGAGCGTCGCGGACGAACCAAGCAAGAAGGAACGACGGTCGAACACGGCAATCTTCCCGCTATGGCAATTCGGGCGCGACGCTAGCGCCGCCCGCGCCGAGCCGTCTCATGGCGAGGGCTTCCCCACCCATAGGGTCCGGTTATGGCCGCGACCCATAGTCTGCGGCTATGGTGCGGTGAAGCCTAAGAACCCCGTGGCCGGTTGACGCTTTGCGCGGCCACGGCGCACCTTCGTCCGGCATGATCGCATGTGACCCGATAGAGGTTGCAGGACCATGCGGTGCGTTGCCGCGGAGGGCATGCGCGCGGGCCGGTCCATCGGTCGCAATAACTTATCCCACAGGGGGGTCGATAATGACGAATCCACGCCGGCAATCGGATCTTGCCAGTTTCTCGAGCATGGCCGCGCTGGCCCTCGCTTCTCTGATGGCATTGCCCGCCGCTGCGCAGACCGCCGGTGCAGGCACGGCGACCGTACAGGAGACGCCACCACCCCAGCCCGAAGCCGAAGAAGACGAACTGGTCGTCACCGGCACGCGCATCATCCGCGATGGCTTCCAGGCACCTACGCCGCTGACCGTGCTGACGCGCGACGATATCAACAACACCTCGCCGACCAACAACATCGCCGATTTCGTCAATCAGTTGCCGCAGCTCGCGGGCTCGACCAAGCCTGGCAATTCGCGCCTCAATTTGTCGAACGGCTCGGCGGGCATCAACGCGCTCAACTTGCGCAACCTCGGCGAGGGTCGCACGCTGGTCTTGCTCGATGGCCGCCGCTCGGTCGGCTCGACCATCTACGGCTGGGTCGACGTCAACACGATCCCGCAGGGCCTGGTCGATCGCGTCGAAGTGGTGACCGGCGGTGCTTCGGCGGCCTATGGCTCGGACGCAGTCGGCGGCGTGGTCAACTTCGTGCTCAACAAGAAGCTAGAGGGCCTGCGCGTCACCGCCGAGTCCGGCGTCACCACTTATGGCGACGGCTTCAACTATTCGGGTAGCATCAGCGGCGGTAAGTCATTCGCCGGCGGCCGCGGTCATATCCTGGTCAACGCCGAGATTGCGCACCAGGACGGCATCTTCGACATCAACGCAGTCGATCGCGGATGGAACCATACCGGCTATGTGCGGGTCGAGGATCCGACCTGGACGGCAACCAGCACCGACCGGCCGCGCTACATCACGACGCTGCGCCAGGTCGGCGCGTCGAACTCTACGCCTGGCGGCCTGATCACCGCATCGGCCGGCACCTCGCCGAATGCGCTGCGCGGCCTGTATTTCGGCCAGAGCGGCTCGGTGAACGTCTTCGACTATGGCGTGCTCCAGTCCCCCACCTTCAGCCGCGTGAACGGCACCTCGCATCCGGGCGTCGTCCAGGGCGGATCGTGGCAGGTCAATGACTCCGGCCGTCGCATCGGCCTGATGCCGAAGGACGACCGTTGGGGCATATTCGGCCGGCTGAGCTACGAAGTCGCTGACGGTGTCGAAGCCTTTGTCGAGGGATCGTACAACCACCAGAAGATATACTTCAACGCCGGCCCGAACCTGTCGACCGGCATCACCTACAACACCACCGGCTGTACCACGGTGCCGGTGCCGGTGACCTGCAACGCCTATGCGCTCCAAACGCTCGGCGCTGCGCGCCTGGCCGGCGTGACCAGCGTCACCGTGGCGACCACCGCCGCTGACCTGCCGTTCCGCGCGATCGACAACGAGCGCAAGGTCCAGCGCTATGTTGCCGGCCTCGAAGGTACGTTCGATGCGTTCGGCAATCCCGGCCATTGGGACGTCTATGCCCAATATGGCCGTTCGGACGTGCGCGAGCAGCTGCGGAACATCATGCACACGGCGCGGATGAACAATGCGACCGCGGCGGCCTTCGCGCCGGCCGGCAATGCGCGCGGCTATGCGGTCGGCTCGATCCAGTGCCTGATCAACGTCAACGCCGTCACGACCGACGACGATCCCAACTGTGTGCCGCTCAACCGTCTCGGCGTCGGCGTCGCGAGTGCGGCCGCAATCGACTACGTGCTGGGCGATCCGTATCGCGATCAGGTGCTGGAGCAATATGTCGTCGGCACAAACTGGGCCGTCACGCCGTTCGCCACTTGGGCGGGCGATGTCAGTGTCTCATTCGGCGGCGAGGCGCGCAAGGAGAAGATCCGCGGCAGCGTACCGACCGAGTTCCAGCCGACCATCACCATAGGTTCGAACGGCCGCCCCACCACCTCGAACGCCTGGTCGGTCGGCAACTATCTGCCCTTCACCGGCGAATACAGCGTCAAGGAGGCCTATCTCGAAACCGTGGTTCCGCTAGGCCTCGGCCTCGAGTTCAACGGGGCGATACGCGCCACCGACTATTCGAACTCGGGTTACGTCACCACTTGGAAGCTGGGTGCGACCTGGGCGCCGATCGAGGATATCCGCTTCCGCGTGACGCGCTCGCGCGACATCCGCGCGCCCAACCTCAACGAGCTCTACCAGGCCGGCACCGCGAACAGCGATTCGGTGTCCAATCCGATCTTCACGCAGGATGGCGCGAACGGCCCGCGCACCTACAGCTATTCGGGCCTGACCACGGGTAACCCGAACCTGCGTCCCGAAGAGGCCAATTCGTGGAACATCGGCGCCGTGATCTCGCCGCGCTTCCTGCCGGGCTTCACGGCATCGGTCGATTATTTCCGTATTGACCTCGAAGATGCGATCGACTCGATCACGGCGCAGGAGACCGTCAACCGTTGCTATGCCGACAAGAATCAGGACTTCTGCGATGCGATCACCACCGATCCGGCACGTTCGCAGCCAAATGCACCCTATCTGCTGATCCGAACCCAGCCGTTCAACTATGTCCGCAGGCTGGTGCGCGGCATCGACTTCGACGCTGCCTATCGCATCCCGTTCGGCGGCGACACTCTCACGCTGCGCGGCGTCGCGACCCGCTACATCGAGAACCTCGCGGTGACCGGCATCGCGGGTTCGGCGCCGGTCAATACCGTGGGCGCCAATGGCGGCCAGGCCAGCACGCCGACCTGGATTTTCCGCGGCAGCGTCGCCTATGAGACGCCGACCTTCTCGGCGACCTTCACCGGCCGGGGCATCAGTGCAGGCAAATATGTCGCGAACGGCATCGAGTGCAGCACCAGCTGCCCCGTCTCGACCACGAACTTCCCCACCTACAACAACAATCATGTGTCGGGCCTGTTCTACGCGGACCTCAATCTCACGCAGAAGATTGCGGTCAGCGGCACTTCGGACGCCGAGATGTTCTTCAACGTGACGAACCTGTTCAACCGCTGGCCGCTGTTGGTTCCGGAGACCGGCAACGCCTCGAACACCACTTATTCGGACATGCTCGGCCGGCAGTTCCGCGTCGGCATTCGCTTCAGCTTGCGCTGAGGGGGAGGGCGCCGGGGCCGATGCGGCTCCGGCGCCCCGTTGCTGGTTCTTGCGGGCGCGCCCGGCGGCATCGAGGACGAGCTGATGGATTCGCGGCTCAACCTGCACGGCTGACGCTTTCGAGTGTTGCCAGCGACTAGGTCGTGCGTTCATCTGTCCGGGATCCATCGAGGCAGACCGTCATGAAGCCGCTCACCGAAGCGCATCTCGCGATCCTTCGACGCCACATGGTCGAAGTGATCGACATCGAGTTCGACCTGCTCAGCGAGGAGATCGGGCGACCGGCGCCGGGTGCGCGCGTCCGCGCGGCGTTCCTCGCGGTGCCGCGTCATCTGTTCGTGCCGGCGCAATTCGCGGCCCTCGCTTATCAGAACAGCCCGCTGCCGATCGGCTTCGACAAGACGATCTCGCAGCCGTTCATGGCGGCGCTGATGACCGAATTGCTCGATCTGGATGAAGGGGATTCGGTGCTCGAGGTGGGGACGGGGCTCGGCTATCAGACCGCGATCCTCGCCCGGCTGGCGGCGCAGGTGTGGAGCGTCGAGATCGTCGAGGAGTTCGCGGGCGTCGCGGATGCCCGATTGGTCGAACTCGGGCACCAGAATGTCGCGATCCGGATCGGTGACGGATCGCGCGGCTGGGCGGAGGCGGCGCCGTTCGATGCGATCCTCGTCAGCGCAGCGGCGAAGGAGCTGCCCGAAGCGTTGGTGGGCCAACTCAAGCCAGAGGGCGGACGGCTGGTGATGCCCTTGGGCGAGACCGGCGCGCAGCGGCTGGTAAAAGTGACCCGCGACGGTAATGAACTGACCGTCCGCGAAGTGATGGCCGTGCAATTCACCGAGCTGGAGACCGTTTAGCCGCGCGCGGCCAACTCATCGCTTGACACCGGGCGCGTGGACGGGCGTGGAGGCGCGGCTATGGCAAAATCGGCAACCGACCTGATGCAGGAGATCCTGTTCTCCACCGTCCTCGATTCGATCGTGGCGCTGAAGGACGCCGCCAACGGGCTTCCCAACCCGTTGCTGCGCGAGTTGAACAGCATCCACCCGAACACGACCTATGCCGATCTGCCCAAGGAAGTGCAGGCCGCGATCGCGACCAACGTCCGATCGGCATTCACCCGGCTGCTCAAGGAAGGTTATTCGGTCGCGCAAGGCGTCGAGCAGCGCCGCGCGCCGCCGGCGGCTTCCGCACCGACGCATCGCCCGAGAGGCGGGCCGGGAGAGCGCCCGCGCGGAGGATCGGGCGATCGCAGGCCGCCGCGTGACGGGCAGGGCCCCAAGCGTGGACCCGGACCGGGAAACAAGCCGCGCCGGCCTTAGCCCGCGACGGCGCACTGCGCCCGCCTCCTGCTTGGCGACGGAAGAAGCGGAACCCCACCGCCTTCCGCCCGTTCCCTGAAAGGGCGCGCGGGCGGTACTCGCGCTGCGCCTCGTGCTTTGGAAGGGGCGTAACATCTCGATCGGTCGGACCAGGACACTATTGCCACCTCCAGCGTCGTTGCTGGCTAATGCGAGTCTCTTTCTCGATTTCGACGGGACATTGGTCGATCTGGCGGACCGGCCCGACGACGTCGTCGCCGACGCGGAGTTGCGCGCGCTCCTCGCCCGGCTGAACCTCAGGCTCGGCGGACGAGTGGCAGTGATCAGCGGTCGCTCGATCGCACAGCTCGACGCGATACTGGGACCGGTCGCGCAGGAAATTGCATTGTCGGGGAGCCATGGCTGCGAGCATCGCTGGCAGGGCATTTCCGCCCAGCCGCACCGTCCGCCGACGCTCGATCAGGCGGCTGAACGCATGCGCGCGTTCGCCGATCGCTTTGCCGGAGCACTCGTCGAGGAGAAGAGCTACGGCGTGGCGCTGCATTACCGCCTGTGTCCCGAAGCGGAGAAGGAGGCGGTCGAGCTGGCATGGCACGTCGCGCGCGATCTCGGACTCGAATTGCAGGAGGGCAAGATGATGATCGAGCTGCGGGTGGCCGGGGGCGACAAGGGCGTGGCGGTGCGGCGCATGATGCGGCTCGCACCGATGAAGGGGACGATGCCCGTCTTCATCGGTGACGATCGCACCGACGAGAACGGCTTCGAGGCCGTCACCGAGCTGGGCGGCGCCGGCATCTTCGTCGGCAAACCCGGCGAGACCGGCGCGCATTATCTGCTGGAGAGCCCGGCGGCGGTGCGCGCCTGGCTGGAGCAAACGTCAGCATGACCGCGACGCTGGACCTCTGGCCGATCGGCAATTGCCAGGTTTCCGCGCTGGTCGACCGTAACGGGCGCTTCGTCTGGGGCTGCGTGCCGCGCGTCGACGGCGATCCTGCTTTCTCGTCGTTGCTCGACGCGGCGCCTCGCGCGGCGGAAGGCGCACGCGGCTTCTGGGAAATCGACCTCGAGGACTGCGTCGACACGGCGCAGCATTATTTGGACAACACGCCGATCCTGGTGACGCGCCATACCGACCGCGACGGCAATGCCGTGGAAGTGATTGATTTCTGCCCGCGCTTCCGGCGCAGCGGGCGCACGTACCGGCCGGTGGCGTTCGCGCGCATCGTCCGTCCCGTGATCGGCTCGCCGCGGATCCGCGTCCGCCTGCGCCCGGCGCGCGACTGGGGTGCGAGCGACGCGGCGACGACGCGCGGATCGAACCATATCCGCTATCTGCTCGCCGACACCGTCCTGCGGCTGAGCACCACCGCGCCGATTGGCTGGATCGAGCACGAACGGCTGTTCCGCGTCGAGCGCCCCCTCCATTTCTTCCTCGGGCCGGACGAGAGCTTCGCCGATGACATTCGTGTCGCAGTCGAGACGATGCTCGATCGCACCGCGCAGGAATGGCGCGAATGGGTGCGCGGGCTCGCGACTCCGCTGGAATGGCAGGAGGCAGTGATCCGCAGTGCGATCACGCTCAAGTTGTGCCAGCACGAGGAGACCGGGGCGATCGTTGCCGCGCTCACCACCTCGATCCCCGAGCATGCCGGTTCGCAGCGCAATTGGGACTATCGCTACTGCTGGATCCGCGACGCGTATTACACCGTCCAGGCGCTCAACCGGCTGGGCGCGCTCGACGTGCTGGAAACCTATCTCGAATATCTGCGCAACATCGTCGACAATGCCCGAGGCGGGCATATCCAGCCGCTCTACGGCGTCGGCGGCGAGGCGCATATCGAGGAGCGCGAGGCGCCCGGGCTCAGCGGCTATCGCGGCATGGGACCGGTGCGGGTCGGCAACCAGGCCTATGCGCAGATCCAGCACGATGCCTATGGCCAGATCGTGCTGTCGAACACCCAGAGCTTCTTCGATCAGCGGCTGTTCCGGATGGGCGGCATTTCCGATTTCGAGGCGCTGGAGGCGATCGGCGAACGTGCCTGGGAAGTCCATGACAAGCCCGATGCGGGATTGTGGGAACTGCGTACCAAGAGCAACGTCCACACCTATTCGGTCGCGATGTGCTGGGCGGCGTGTGATCGGCTGGCCAATGCCGCGGCGAAGCTCGGGCTCGCCGAACGCGCCGCCTTCTGGCAGGACCGCGCCGATCGCATCCGCGTCCGCATCGAGCAATCCGCGTGGCGCGAGGACACATCGCGGCTCTCGGCGACCTTCGGCGGCGACGATCTCGACGCCAGCCTGATCCAGCTGCTCGATCTTCGTTTCCTGCCGCCCGACGATCCGCGCTTCCGCGGGACGCTGCTCGCGGTCGAGGAGGGGCTCAGGCGCGGCAGCCACATGCTGCGCTATGCGACCGAGGACGATTTCGGGCTGCCCGAGACGGCGTTCAACGTCTGCACCTTCTGGCTGATCGAAGCGTTGCACGCGACCGGCCGGATCGCGGACGCGAGGGAATTGTTCGAGGAAATGCTCTCGCGCCGGACCGCGGCGGGTTTGCTGTCCGAGGATATCGATCCGTTGACCGGCGAGCTCTGGGGCAATTATCCGCAGACCTATTCGCTGGTCGGCATGATCAACTGCGCGGTGCTGCTGAGTCGGCCGTGGAGCTCGATCCGATGAGCCGGCTGATCGTGATATCCAACCGCGTCTCGCCGCCAAATGGCGGCAACGTCAATCAGGGCGGGCTCGCGGTGGCGCTGGCCGCGGCGCTGCGCGAAAGCGACGGGATCTGGTTCGGCTGGTCGGGCGAGGAAGTCGAGCGTTTCACCGGCGCGATCGACTATCAGCGCAACGAAGGCGTCACGACGGCGACGATCGACCTCGAGCCGCAGGATACTGACGAATATTATAACGGCTATGCCAACCGCACGCTGTGGCCGCTTTTCCATTACCGCATCGACCTGGCGGAATATGAGCGCAGCTTCGCGGGCGGCTATGCCCGGGTGAATGCACGGTTCGCCGATACGCTACGGCCGCTGATCGACCCGGACGATCTGATCTGGGTGCACGACTATCATCTGATTCCGCTGGGGCTGGCGCTCAGGCGGCGCGAATGCCGCAACCGGATGGGCTTCTTCCTGCACATCCCGTGGCCGCCCCGCCGGCTGCTGCTGACGCTTCCGAGCCACGCGGCTTTGGTCAAGTCGCTGTTCGCCTATGACGTGATCGGTTTCCAGACCGCGGACTCGCTCGAGGCATTCGTCGATTATGTCCAAAGCGAGCTCGGGATGTTCGTCGGATCGGACGGCATCATCCACGTCGCCGGCCGCGTGGTGAAGCTGATCGCCTGTCCGATCGGGATCGACGCCGCCGGCTTCCGCCGCGCCGCCGACGATCCCGCCGCGCGCGCCGCGCACGAGGCGATGCTGGAAAGCGCCAACGGGCGCGCGATGCTGATCGGAGTCGACAGGCTCGATTATTCGAAGGGCCTTCAGGAGCGCTTCCTCGCTTACGAGCGCTTTCTCGCCGCGCATCCCGAGAAGCACGAACAGGTATTCCTGCTCCAGATCGCCCCGCCGTCGCGCGTCGAGGTCAACAGCTATCAGGAGATCCGCGCCTCGCTCGAAGCGGTGTCGGGTCGCATCAACGGCGCCTATGCGAGCGCGGAGTGGGTTCCCATCCGCTACGTCAATCAGGGATATCCGCGCGACGAGCTGGCGGCGATGTATCGCGCTGCGCGCGTCGGGCTGGTGACGCCGCTGCGCGACGGGATGAACCTCGTCGCCAAGGAATATGTCGCGGCGCAGGATCCCGACGATCCGGGCGTGCTGATCCTTTCGCGCTTCGCGGGGGCAGCGGAGCAGCTTCGAGAGGCGTTGCTCGTCAATCCCTACAGTGCCGAAGACGTGGCCGATGCGATCGCGGCAGCGCTGGCGATGCCGCGTGACGAGCGGATCGCGCGCTGGCGGCCATTGATGAGGAACGTCGAGCGCGAGGACGTGACGTGGTGGATGCGCCGCTTCATCGCCGAGCTCGCCGAATACGCGCCGCAGCCTGAACGCGCGGCAGTCGCCCCCGTCTAGGACGGGGGCGACTCCGGCCTAGATCGCGCCCGCCTTCAGCTGCTTGACCGCATAGTCCGCGGCGCGCGCGGTGAACGCCATGAAGGTCAGCGAGGGGTTCACGCACGAGATCGACGCCATCTGCGCGCCGTCGGTGACGAACAGATTGGCCGCGTCGTGCGCCTGGCTCCATTTGTTGAGCACCGATTGCCGCGGATCGTTCGCCATGCGGGCGCCGCCCATCTCGTGGATGGCGTCGCCGGGAACGTGCTCACCGTGATAGCTCGTCACGTTGAGCAGGCCGGCCGCCTTGAGCATCTTCTCGCCCTCGGTCCGCGCATCGTCCATCATCTTGATCTCGTTGTCGCGGAAGGTGACGTCGAAGCGCATCAACGGAATGCCGAACCGGTCGACCTTGTCGGGGTGAAGGCTGACGCGATTGTCTTCATAGGGCAGGCATTCGCCGAACGCGCCCATGCCGAACTTCCATCCGCCATATTGGCGCATGCCCTGCTTCATCGACGCGCCGAAGCCCTGCGGATAGGCCGGATCGCGCCGCGCGCCGCCCTGATAGCCATAACCGCGGCGGAAGCCCACGCCTTCCTCGCCGCCGACGTTGCGGAAGCGCGGGACATAGACGCCGCTCGGGCGCCGGCCATATTCGATATATTCGGTCATGCCGGGGATGTCGCCCGAGACGCCGACACGGAAGATATGGTCCATCACGTAGCGGCCCAGCGTGCCGCTGGTGTCGAAATGGCTCTTGCCGGTGCCCGGGATCCGCGAGTTCATCAGGATCTGGGTCGACGCCATCGCCGAGGCGCAGAGGAACACGAGGCGGGCGGGGATGATTTCGGCCTGCTTCGTCTTCGTATCGACCACGCGGACGCCGGTGACCTTCTTGGTCTTGGGATCATATTCGAGGTTGGAGACCACCGCGTCGGAGCGGAGCGTCAGCCGCCCGGTGGCACGGGCGGCGGGGAGAGTGACCGCCTGGGTCGAGAAATAGGCACCGAACGAGCAGCCGCGCCCGCACTGGTTGCGGAACTGGCATTTGGTGCGGCCCTGCGCCTCCTTGTCCTCGGTCATGTTGGACATGCGGCTGTTGATCAGCTTGCGGCCGGGCGAAGTCGCCTCGAGCCGCTCCTTCACCCATTTCTCGGCGATGTTCATCTGAATCGGCGGCTGGAACTGGCTGTCGGGCAGCTGCGGCAGATTCTCGCGCGAGCCCGACACGCCGATATACTTCTCGACATAGTCGTACCACGGCGCCAGGTCTTCATAGCGGATCGGCCAGTCGATCCCGACATTTTCGCGCTTGTTGGCTTCGAAATCCTCAGGCGACCAGCGGAAGCTCCAGCGCCCCCAGATCAGCGACTTGCCACCGACCGCGCCGGGGCGGATCCAGTAGAATTTCTCGCCCTCGTCATAGGCGTACGGATTGAGCCGGTCGTTGTTGTAATATTTCCGGCTACCGGGCGAGACATAGCCGTATTTGGCGATGAAATAATCGCTGTCGAGCAGCGCCTTGGGCATCATGTCGCGGGCGGGGATCTCATATGCCGGCTTGCCGTCATAATCATAATCCTCGCCATGCTCGACCATGACGCCACGGTCGAGCATCAGGACCTTGAGGCCCTTTTCGGTCAATTCCTTCGCCGCCCATCCACCGCTCACTCCGGAGCCGATGACGATCGCATCGAACTTGTCGGCCATGTCTAATGATCCTCGAATACTGGGTTACGCGCGCAGACGGCTGAGCGTCGCGAAGCTGGTCTGGATGTCGGGAAGATACGGCGCGGGCGATTGATCGTTCTCGACGTAGAAATGCTTCACGCCGGCCGTGCCGTTGAGCGTGAAGATGTCGGCGAAATCGATCACGCCCTTGCCGACGCTGGTCATTTTGCCGTCGGCGGTGCGATCCTTGACGTGATAGGCATAGATGCGGCCCGGCAGACGCTTGATGATCGCCTTGGGATCCTCGCCCGCGGCGATCACCCAGAACAGATCGAGCTCGAGCTTGACCAGGGCAGGGTCGGCATCGGCGAGCAGCATGTCGTACAGGCTGACACCGCCCGGCTTGGTCGTGAACTCGAAATCGTGATTGTGATAGGCGAAGTCGAGCCCGGCCTTTTTGAGCTGTTCGGCCCAGCGGTTGAAATTGGCGACCGCCACCTTCCAGCTCTCGGCATTGCGCTGCTCGGCGGTCATGTACGGCAGGATCACCGTGTCCGCGCCGAGCGTCTTGGCCATCTTCACCGAGCCGGCGAAATCGCCGCTCAGCGCCTCGTAGCCGATGTGCAGCGAGGGCGATTTGAGCCCCAGCCGGTCCATCGTCTTGCGGAGCGCGGCATGATCCATCTTGTCATAGCCGCCACCGCCATATTCGACTTCGCGATAGCCGATCTTCGCCACCTTCTCGAGCGTGCCCATCGGGTCCTTCGAGAAGAGTTCGCGCACGGTGTAGAGCTGAAGCCCGACCGGCTTGGGCTTGAGGCCCTTCGCCACCAGCGGGCCCGCCGCCAGCGTCGTCGCGAGCGCGGCACCGCCCACCATCCATTGCCGTCGGCTGATCATCATGACGAAAACACCTTGTTGACCTTCGAATAGGGATAGGCGCCGTCATACCGCCCGGGCACGGGCAGATATTCGCGCTCCTGGGTGATGCCGACTTCCGAGGTGAAATAGCCGGTGATGACGAGCTGGCGGAACTTCTCGAAGAAGTCCTTGCCGCCGGGGATCTTGTCTTCCATCGCAAGCGTCAGCAATGCGTCCTGCTGCGCGGGCGTCGCCTTGTCGGCCGCGACCTTGTAATCGGCCTGGCTGCGCGTCTCGATCGCGTCGAGCCCGGCGAGGATCGGCTTGCGATCGCCGGGCGCCGCCCAGTCGGCGAGCAATTTCTCGATAAAGGCGGGCACCCCGGCGGTGATCGCCCCGGGCGTGTCGGTGGTCGGCATCACCCGCTCGCTGAGCGCGGTCATCAGCGCGCGCTGCTGTGCGGTGAACACGGGCGCGCTGGGCGGCCCGTCGCTGATCGGCGTCATCTGCGCACCCGCTGCGCGCGCGATCGGCGCGAACAGGCTTGCACCGAACATCGCGACAATTCCGGCCAGCGCGTCTCTGCGATCGATAATCATTTCACGGTACCCTCAAAGTCGTAGCTCGCCGCCGCTTCGGGCAGCGGGCGCACCCAGATGTTACGGAACGAAACCGGTGAATTATGGTCCTGGAGCTGGATCGGCGCGGCGTCGGCATGCGCTTGGTAGGTGCCGAGCTTGCGCCAGATCGTGCCGCCCAGCCAAGGCTGGCGGTTCTGCACCAGCACGCCGTTCAGGAACGCGGTGATATAGGCCGGGCGCAGCAATTTGCCGTCGGCACCGAAATGCGGGCGCTCGAAGACCACATCGTAGCTCTGCCATTCGCCGGGCTTGCGCGACGCGTTCACCAGCGGCGGCTTCCAGCCATAGATCGCGCCGACGGTGCCGTCGGCATAGGTCGGGTTCTGATAGCCGTCGAGGATCTGGATCTCGTAGCGCTGCATGAACCAGATGCCACTGTTGCCGCGATCCTGCGAGGTCTTGGTCGGCGGGTTTGGCGAGCGGAACTCCAGATGGAGCTGGACGTCGCCGAAGCTCTGCTTGCTGACCAGCGCATTCTCGCCGCCGCCGCCGGCGCGCGGCTGCGAAGTCACCACGCCGTCCTTGAGGATCCACGGCGTCGCCTGGGGCTGCCATGCGTCGAGCGTCTTGCCGTCGAACAGCACTACTGCGTCCGAGGGCGCCGCCCCCGGCACTGCAGCCGGCGTGACCACATCGGGGTAGGGCCGGTCGGAATCATGAACGTGCCACTTGCCGCCGGGCAGCATCGGCGTGTCCTTGAAGCCCGGCTTCTCCTGCGCGACGGCGGGATTTCCCGCTGCCACGGCTACCGCAATCGCGGCGCCCCATGCGATACGCTTCACTCGTTCCTCCCTCATGCCGCGTCAATCTCGCGATAAGCGGCGATCAGCCGCTCTTCGCCAGCGCGTCCCTCTATCGAATTTCCATGCTCCATGCCGATCACGCCGGCATATTTCTTCGCGCGCAACCAGCGGACCACGTTGCGATAATTGACCTCGCCGGTGCTCGGCTCCTTGCGGCCGGGATTGTCGCCGAACTGGATATAGGCGATCTCGTCCCAGCAGCTCTGCAGCGTGTTGATCAGATTCCCGGCCTGGATCTGCGCGTGATAGAGATCCGCCAGCACCTTCACGGCCGGGCTGTTGACGCCCGTCGACACCGCGAAGCCTTGCGGGATGGTCTGCATGAATACGTTTGGATGATCCACCAGCGTGTTCAGCGGCTCCATCACCATGACGAGGCCATGCGGCTCGACGATCTCGGCGGCGCGGCGCATCGTATCGATGATCCGGGCGGTCTGGATCTCGACCGGTAGCTTGCGATCGAGGAAGCCGGTGACGACCGTCATCCATTTGACGTTCAATCGCTTGGCGACGTCGATCGAGGCGCGAATGTCGGCCAGGAAAGCCTGACGCTCGGCATCGTCGTTGCCGCCGAGCAACGGGCGGAATTCGCCCCATTTGGGCATGCTCGCGACGAAGACGCCCATCGTCATGCCGCGCTGCTGAAGCGCGCGGGCCATCGCGGTCTGCTCGGCGACGGGCCGGCTTGCCGCCTCATTGTCTTCCCACGCAGTGAAGCCCTGATCGGCGGCAAAGGCGATCTGCTCGAGCCGGCTGCCCCGGCTCTTGAAGCTGCCTTCGTGCGGCGCGAAGCCGAGCGAGAAGCGCGCCGCGTTCTGGCCGGGCGCGGCGCGACTCATCGTCGCCGCACCCGCGGTGGCGGCACTCGCGGCCAGCACGGAACGCCGGGTCAGCCTCACGCCGCTTCGCCCGCGAGGACGGCACGCGACTTGCCGCGCTCACGCAGCCAGATGAAGCCGAACACCGCCAGCAGGACGACCGGCAGGATCGCCAGCCGCTGGAACGAGACCGATGCCGCCGCATCCTCGACCGCCAGTTTCGCCGCGCCGGCCAGCTTCGCGAACGCTTCGGGCCCGCCGGCGAACTCGATCTTGGCCTTGTCGAACATCGCGCCCAGCAGCGGGAGCACGAAGAAGCTGGAGAGCGCCCCCGCCGATCCGACCAGCCCCATCGCCCACGATCCGCCGCGCGGATAGCGTTCGGCGACCGAAGCGAGCATCGTCGGCCACATCACGCAGACGCCGAGCCCCCACACCGTCGAGGCGAGGACCGCCGCCACCGGCGACTGCGCCTGGCTCAGCATGAACAGCCCGATCGCGGCGAGCAGGCTCGATACCCAGAGCAATCCGGGATTCGAGATCTTGCTCGCCAGCCGGCCCGCGAAATGGCGGAACACGAACATCAGCGCGTTGACATAGACGAGCAGCAGGATGCCGCGCATGCCGACGCGGTTCGACAGAGCGACGTCGATCCACTGGCCGGGGGCCAGTTCGGACGCAGCGGTGAGGAACATCGCGCCGAACCAGATGAAGAAACTGGGGCGGCGGAACACTTCGCTCACCATCTCGCCGAAGCTCACGCCGGTTTCGCTGCGCAAAGGCGGTGGGAAAGTGGTGGTCGCCGCGATCACGACGGTCGCGACGGCGGGGATCATCACCAGCGCCATGATGCCCTGCCACGGCAAGGTCGCCGAGAGGAAGAAGCCGACCAGCCCGCCGACGATGATGCCGCCGGGGAACCAGGCGTGCAGCACGTTGAGCCGGTGCGTGGTGTCCTCGGGATAGAGCTGCGCGGTCAGCGGATTGATCGCCGCCTCGGTCAGCCCCCAGCCGATGCCGCTGAGCAGCATGCCGAGCCAGACGATCGTATAGACCGTCATGCCCGTCGCGAGATGGCCCGCAGTGACGATCAGCAGCGGGCCGAAGATGAAGCAGAAGCCCGCGCCCAGCAGGCACCTTTTCATGCCGATCTGATCGAGCAGCGCGCTGGCGACGAACAACGTGATCGCGAAGCTGAGGAACGCCGCGCCCAATGCGGCGGCGAGCAGTTCGCCGGCCTGCAGCGGAGCGATCGGATCGATCCATTCGGCCTTGAGCCCGCTGGCGATCGCGCCGCGGATCGCAAGGCTCGACGCGGCGGTGAACAGGGCCAGCACGCCCAGCCAGAACAGCCGTCCCTTGTTCAATGTCGTGGCCATTTCTTGGCTCCCCTCCCTTATCGTTCTTGCCCGCGTCGTGTCGTCAGGTCAGCCCCAGCAACTTGCGATTGAGCCCCGGATCGTTGCCGCCCGCGAAATCGTCGAAAGCCTTGTCCGCGCGGCGGATCATGTGCGCTTCGATGAAAGGCGCGCCCTCACGCGCCCCGTCTTCGGGATGCTTGAGGCAGCATTCCCATTCGAGCACTGCCCAGCCTTCGTATCCGTACTGTGTCAGCTTCGAGAAAATCCCGCCGAAATCGACCTGGCCGTCGCCGAGTGAGCGGAAGCGGCCGGGGCGGTCGACCCAGTCCTGGAAGCCGCCATAGACGCCCGAGCGCCCGGTCGGGTTGAGCTCCGCGTCCTTGACGTGGAACATCTTGATCCGCTCGTGATAGATGTCGATGAACGCCAGATAATCGAGCGCCTGCAGCACGTAATGGCTGGGATCATAGAGGATGTTCGCACGGCGGTGGTTGTCCACCCCCGCCAGGAACCGCTCGAAGGTCACGCCGTCGTGCAGGTCCTCGCCGGGGTGGATCTCATAGGCGACGTCGACGCCCTGCTCCTCGAAGGCGTCGAGGATCGGACGCCAGCGCTTTGCCAGTTCCCCGAATGCCTCCTCGACCAGCCCAGCCGGGCGCTGCGGCCACGGATAGAGATAGGGCCAGGCGAGCGCCCCCGAGAAGGTCGCGTGCGCGTTCAGCCCCAGCCGCCGGCTCGCTTTGGCGGCGAGATGGAGTTGCTCGACTGCCCAGGCCTGGCGCTCGGCGGGCTTGCCGCGCAAGGCCTCGGGTGCGAACCCATCGAACGCTACGTCATAGGCCGGATGCACTGCGACCAGTTGGCCCTGCAGGTGCGTCGAAAGCTCGGTGATCTCGACTCCCGCCTCGCGGCACGTGCCGGCGAGTTCGTCGCAATAATCCTGGCTCTCGGCCGCCTTGGCGAGATCGATGCAACGGCTGTCCCATGTCGGAATCTGGACGCCGACATAACCCGCGTCGGCCATCCAGCGCGCGGCCGAGGGCAGAGTGTCGAATGGCGCGGAATCGCCCATGAACTGGGCGAGGAAAACCGCCGGACCCTTCATGCCACCGCCCTCCCTGATTCGATCGTCACTTCGCGGTTTCGGCCTTGAGATAGGCGATCAGCGCGGCCCGCTTGGCGGGATCGGTGACCTTCATCGGCATGCGCGTGCCCGGCACCTTCTGGGCCGGCGCGGCAAGAAACTGGTCGAGCGTCTGCGCGTTCCAGACGATGTTCGATGCCTTGAGTGCCGGGCTGTAGTTGAAGCCCGGAACGGAGCCCGCCTTGCGGCCGAACAGGCCGTGGAGGTTGGGACCCATAAGGCTTTTTCCGCCCGCCGGAAGCGTATGGCACGCCCGGCAGGCGGCGAACGCCTGCTCGCCCGCGTTCTGAACGGGAGGGGCCGCCACGGACGGCAACGTTGTCAGTGTCAACGCGCACAATGTTGCTGCAACGGGCAGCAGTGCGATCACAGATTTCATTTTCCTCTCCGGTCTTGCAACGATCGGTGGCTATCCTCTAACCGGTTGTTCGCACGCGTGGCAACCATTTATCAGATATAAAATCGACAGGCCGTTCGCCGTCGTTAGCGCTAACAAGGAGAGACGATGGAGACGGGCACGCAGCCGCGGATACGCTACGGCATGGTTGGGGGAGGCGAGGGCGCGTTCATCGGCGCGGTGCATCGCATGGCGGCGGCGCTGGACGGCGAGTATGAATTGGTCTGCGGCGCGTTCAGCAGCGATTCGGGACGCAACCAGCGCAGCGCCGCGGGGCTGGGCCTCGATTCCGCGCGGGCTTACGCGACGCTCGACGCGCTGCTCGCCGGCGAGGCTGCACTGCCCGCGGACCAGCGGATGCAGGTGCTGGCGATCGTCACGCCGAATCATCTCCACGCCCCGGCGGCGATCGCCGCGCTCGACGCGGGTTTCCACGTGATGTCGGAAAAGCCGATGGCACTGGACCTTGCCGAGGCACTGGCGATCGAGGCGGCGGTCGCGCGCAGCGGCAAACTGTACGGGCTCGCCTTCACGTATAGCGGCTATCCGCTCGTCGAAGAGGCAAGGGTTCGCGTCGCGCGCGGCGATCTGGGCGCGATTCGGCTGGTGCAGGTCGAATATTCGCAGGGCTGGCTGAGCCAGCCGATCGACCGCGACGGCCAGAAACAGGCCGAATGGCGCACCGATCCGGCACGGGCGGGGTTGGGGGGGTGTCTGGGGGACATCGGCACGCATGCTTTCCAACTCGCTGAGCATGTCTCGGGACTCGCGGTCGAGGAACTCAATGCGGAGCTGACCACGCACGTGCCGGGACGCCGTCTCGACGACGATGTGGCGGCGTTGCTGCGATTCGAAGGCGGCGCGCGCGGCGTGCTCAAGGCCAGCCAGATCGCGGCGGGCGACGAGAACGGGCTGCGCCTGCGCGTGCACGGCGAGAAAGGCGGGCTCGACTGGTCGCAGATGGAGCCCAACACGCTGACCCTGCGCTGGCTCGACCGCCCCGCCGAGATCGTCCGCGCGGCAGGACCGGGGCTCGATCCGCTGACGACGGCGCGGCTGCGCACACCGGCGGGCCATCCCGAAGGCTATGTCGAGGCGTTCGCCAACCTCTATCGCAGCTTCGCCCAGGCAGTGCGCAACGGAGCGGCCGCGCCGCCGCCGCCAGGCGCGGCGGACTGGTTCCCCGGCATCGCCGACGGGCTGCGGACGATGACTTTCGTCGAGGCGATGATCGCGAATAACGAGGGCGCGGCGAAATGGACTTCGCTCGCGCGCCTTCTCGACGAACGTCGCGCCGGCATCCGATGATCGCCGACCGAACCATCGATCAAACCGACAAGCCTGCAACGGGAGCCGTTCGACCTATGAAACTCTTCCTTCTTCCCATGCTGGCGCTGCTCGGCGCCGCCTCCGTTCCCGTTCCCGCTCCCGCTCCGGCGCCCGAGCCGAAGTGGCAACGCATCTTCGACGGCAAGACGCTTGCCGGCTGGACGCCCAAGATCACCGGCCGCGCCGCGGGCGAGGATCCGCTGCACATGTTCATCGTGAAGGACGGCGCGATCCGCGTCTCGCACGCCAATTACACCAAGTTCGCGGGCGAGTTCGGCCATCTCTTCTGGAAGATGCCGCTCAAGGCCTATCGCGTCCGCTTCGAATATCGGCTGTTCGGCGAATCGCTGCCGGGCATCCAGAGCTGGCAGGCGAGCAATTCGGGGCTGATGTTCCATGCGCAGGCGCCGGAGACGATGCGGCGCGATCAGGACTTTCCGGTGAGCCTCGAGTTCCAGATTCTCGGCGTTCCGCGCCCGACGCGGGAGCCGACCGGGAATGTGTGCACGCCCGGCACCACCGTGGTGTTCGAGGGCAAGCGCGATCCGCGCCACTGCATCCTCTCCACCTCGCCGCTGAAGCCGGTGGGCCGCTGGGTGCGGGCAGAAATAGAGGTGCTGCCCAATGGCGAGATCACCCATTTCATCGACGGCAAGGCCGTGCTGCATTATTCCGCGGTCGAGCTCGACCCCCAGGACAAGGATGCGCAGCCGCTGATCGCGGCACAGGGCGGCAAGCTGCCGCTGCAGCAGGGCTATATCGCGCTGCAGAGCGAGGGCCATCAGATCGAGTTCCGCAATATCGAGCTGCAGAAGCTCGATTGAGGAAGCGGATCAGCGGGGACGTTTCGGCCGGGGCCGTCTGAACCAGAAGGTCCAGACGGTCAGGCTGCCGAGCAGCATCAGCGCGAGGCCGGAGACCGTCATCACCAGCCGCCAGGCGAGGCCGCCGATCCTGGCCGCGTGGAGCGGATAGGCGCCGTTGAAGACCTGAGTCCCTGCAGGCAGCGCCAGCGCGTCGGTCGCGGCGAGCAGGCGGCCGTCGGCGGCGTCGAAGGCGAGCGTCGAGCGGCCGTTGGGCAGCCATTCGGCGGCGCGCTTCATCCGGATCGCGATCGGATCGCCGGGCTTGCGGGGCAATGCGAGGAGGCGGATCTGCGCATCGGGGAACCGGGCGTGCGCCGCGGCGATGATCGCGCGCCAGTCCAGGTGCGCGGCGAGCGGACCGCCTTTCACCTTGGCCGGCGCATTCGCCGCGAGCGCCGCGCCGGGCGCGCCAAAGGGCGCGATCACGATGGCCGCGAACGGCTTGAAGATCAGCATCGTGCCGGTGACCGCCGAAAGCAGCAGCAATGGCGCCATGACGATGCCGAAATCGCGGTGCTGCATCACGATCGCCGGCCGGCTCAGCCTTCTGGGCCAGAGCCTGAAACTGAATGTCCGCCGCGTCCGCCACCACAGAACCGAACCCGTGACGACGAACAATATCGCGGCGAGACCTGCGATGCCGATGATCGTCTCGCCGACATCGCCGCTGAAGAGATGGTGATGGAGATCGAAGATCCAGAGCTCGGGCCGTTCCCACTGGCTCTGCCAGCGCGTGACCACATTGCCGGCCTGATCGGCATAGGCGCCCGCGCCCTTGGGCAGGCGCAGCTGGTGCAGCCCGAAGCGATCATTGGCGTAGATGATCGACTGGGCCCTGGGCTCGGCGGCGAGCAGCTTCTCGGTCACGGCGCCGATGACCGCCGGATCGGCGATCCGCGCATCGCCGGCATGGGGGAGCAGCAGCCAGCTCTCCTTGTGGACGAGAATCGCGCCGGTCAGGCCCATGATCGCCAGCACCAGGCCGAGGATTCCCCCCGTCCAGCGGTGGATCAGATCGAGCAGCTTCATCGGTGCCCTCTGCTCAAAACCGATAGTCCCAGCCGAGCGTGAACGCGCGGCCGCGCCCGGCGAAGTAGCTGAGATTGTCGGTCGGCAGGCGGGTGTCGGAGCTGTAATCGATATAGTGCTTGTCGAAGAGGTTCGACACGCTGAACGTCAGCCCGCCCAAAGCGGTCTGATAGCGCAGATAGGCGTCGGTGAGCGTGTAGCCGCCGAAATCGTTCATGAAGAGCTTCTGCGGGTGCGCCGGATTGGCGTCGTCGATCGCGCGGGCCCTGCCGTCGAAACGGCGCGACAGGAAGAACTGGGTCTGCACGCGCGCACTGAACGGACCGCTGGAATAATCGGCGGCGAGATTGACCCGGTCGGGCGAGATGTTGGTGCCGTCGAGATCGGTATCGACCTTGCCGTCGGGCACGGTATCGCTGTCGTAGCGGCCGTCGAGATGGGCATAGCCGACATTCACGCGCAGCCCGTCGATCGGCAGCCTGACGCCGAGATTGACCTCCAGCCCCTGGATCTCGACGCGCAGGCGCTGGACGTCGAAGATCCCGCCCGGATTGGCGATGAGCAATTGGCCCTTGTCGCTCGACGACCAGAAATAGGTGACCGAGCCGTCGAGCGGCCCGCGTTTCACTTCGAGGCCGATCTCGCGGTTGTTCGAAACGATCGGGGCGATATCGAGGAAATTGTCGATATCGACGCCGGCGGTGCCCACGGCGCGGGTGATGCGGCCGATATCGGGGACGGTAAAGCCCTCGGCATAGCTCGCATAGGCGCGGATGCCCGGGATCGGCTCGAGGATCACGCCGCCATTCAGCAGGGCATCGGAGAAGGTGGGCGAACCGCCCGCCACCGACACGCCGCCATAGGTCGCCGGATTGTTGTTGCGGAACGTGGTCGACGCCAGCGTGTGGTAATCGTCGACGGTGATCTTCACATTCTCGTAGCGCACGCCGCCGGCGAGGCGCAGCTTCTTGTCGAACAAGGCGAGATTGGCCTGGACGAAGGGCGCGAGGCTGCGGAAATCGGTGGGCGGCACCCAGACGCGATTGGTGGCGATCAGCCGCTGCTCTGTGCTGTCGGTCAGCGCATCGAAGCCGAGCGTGGCGGTGAGCGCCTCGAAGCCGGGCACGGCGCGCTCGTAGCTGATCTTGCCGCCCAGCTTGCGCGAGCGGTTCTCGGACTGGTCGAACAAGGTGCCGGCCGGCGCGATCGTCGGATCCTGGAAAGTCGCGATCGGCGCGATTTCGCCGCCGAACGTGTCGTGCGTCCGGTTGAAGAAGATCTGGCTGACGAGATTGCCGCCCCAGAGCGCAGTGTCGGTATAGGAAAGCGCGACGCTCTCGGTGCGGCTCCTGGCGGGGATGCCCGGCGGATCGCCGCGCACGGCGCTGGTGGTCACGCCGGTCGCGCGGTTGCCGGGAACCGCGATATAATCGCCGTCGCCCTTGAGCTCGAAACGGCTGGCGATCAGATCGAACCGGCCGGTCTCGCCGACCTGATAGCCGAGCCGGGCGAACAGCGAGAGCGTGTTCGAATCCTGCGTCTCGCCCTGGGTGAGGTTGAGGCCGACACGGCGGCCGTCGCCGTCGTAGAACACGCCGCGCTTCTCGTACGCCGCGCCCACCGTCGCATCGAAGCGACCGGCCTTGTACTGGACGAGACCCGCCGCCTTGCCGCCGAGCCCGTCGCCGCGGAAATCATTGTCGGCGGTACCCTGGAGGAGGACGCGGCCGCCAAACCCCTCCTGCGCGGGTGCGCCGACCGTCACTTGATTGACGATGCCGCCGGTGCCGCCGATGCCCTGCAGCGCGTTCGAACCGTAGATCAGCTCGACTCGATCGACGAAGAAGCCGTCGATGGTGAAGCCGTCGCGGCTGCCGTCGCGCAAGGGAGTCGATTGGGGAATTCCGTTGATCGCGTAGAGCGGCGAGCGGCCGCGCAGCGTCTCGCCGGCGCCCGACAGCTTCTGGCGGGTAGGGGAGAAGGACGGAGTGAGGTTCGCCACGGCATCGGTGACCGAGCCCGAGATCGCGATCTGCTGATCGAGCGTCTTCTTGTCGATCACGTCGATGGTGAGCGGCAATGCATTGGGCGGGAGGATCGTGCGCGCCGCGGTGACGACGATTTCGTCGCCATCGGCCGGCGTATCGGGGGCCGCATCCTGCGCGAACGCCGCGCAGGGCATGGTTGCGACCAGCGCAAACAGGGGCAGTGAAAAATGTGAGCGACGCGACATGGTGTTCCCCCGCCTGCTCGGCGCATGCCGACAGGTCTGTTGCGGGGCGCCTAGCAGCGGCGATTATATACTGCAAGTCAGTCGCAATAAGAGGCGATCGTGTCAGGTCGAGGCTTCATATTCAAAAAATGAAGCGCGTCATCCCCCGCGAAAGCGGGGACCCATCTCCTGAGCGAGCGGCAAAACGCACCGGTGCGCTTGTGGAAACTGTGGGAGATGGGTCCCCGCTTTCGCGGGGATGACGAAAGAGGGCAGCCTGTTAGCCAAGAATCAAGAGTTTAGATGGGCTCTCAACCAGGCGCTGCTCACACGTCCTTCAGTTTGTAGAAGCGGACGGCATTGTTGTAGAAAATGTCGCGCTTCTGCTCCTCGGTCAGGAACGCAGCGGACTCGATCCCCTCGATGGCGAGGCCGATCCCGTCCGGCCAGTACATGTGGTCCGAGCCGAACATGATGCGCTTTCCGAAACCCGCTTCCACCAGCTTGCGCAGATAATCGTGGAAATGCGCGCGGGGCAGGAGCCAGTCGGTGGCTCCGGTATCGACGTTCACATTGGGATAGAGCATCAACATGGCCATGGTGTCGTCGAGATACGGCCAGCCGCAATGCATCAGGTTCAGCCGCAATTTCGGGTGACGATTCAGCGCCTCCTCGACATTTTCCGGATTGCCGAAGCGCGCCCGGGCGGGCCGGCAGCAGGGATCGAAGGTGGTGCCTTCGGGCATCGTGCCGGTGTGGAGCGCCACCGGTATGTCGAGTTCCTCCGCCATCGCCAGATACGGATCATATTTCGGATCGCTCAGCGACAGGCCCGCATATTGCGAAGTGACTTCGCCGAGCACTTGCAGCTTTCCTTCGACAAAGGCCTTTCGGAGCGATTCGAGGGGCGGCAACGGGATTTCGTCGGATCCGCGAATGCCCGCGCCCACGACGAAGCGGCCCGGGTCCCGATCGTGCCAGTCGATGGCGGCCTGCAGCCGATCGCCGTCGCCGCCGCTGACGATGCCCTTCACGACATTGTGCCGCTTCATCTCGGCGATGCAGGCCGACAGATGGTCGGCCCCGTTGCGGATCGGGCTCTTCACGCCACTGATCGGATTGACGATCGGATTGGGAAACGGCGTCGCCGCCGGATAGGCGTGCATATGGACGTCGATGATCGGCCGGCCCTGCGCGGCGCGGGACGCGAACCCTGCGCCCGGTAGGGTGATGACGGCGGCGGCGCTCGCGCCGACCTTCAGCAAGTCTCTTCGGCCGAAATGCATTCCCGTCCCTCCAACTACCGGTGCTCGGACATCGACTATCGCGACTGTTGCGTTCGCGAAATTACCTGGAAGGTCGTTGGCGCATTGCGGCTGCGGAAGCGGCTAGAGCATCTCGCCGGCCGCGAGCCGGATGCAGACCGAGGCGGTCTGTTCGTCGGCCGGAAAGGCGCAGTCGATCTGGAGCTCGTCCAGCGTCACGTCGAACGGAGCGGCGAAGGTCGTGATCGTCTCGAAGAAGCGCAGCGGCCCCGCCGGACTGCGGAAATCGAGCGTGAGCACCGGTTCGATCTCGCTGCCGATCCCGCGGAAACGCCATTCCTGCGGCACGTCGGGATAGCCGAGCAGTTCGTTCAGCAGCGCGTGTCCGTAGTCATCGCCGGGCGTGATCGCGAGATGATCGTGCAGCCGCCGCAGGAAGCCCGAGGCGACCGCGGGCCAGTTGAGGATCACCGGGCGGAAATCCTCGGGATCGAAGATCTGGCGCAGCAGATTGGCGTGACGGCTCTCCCGCCCCTGCATCACGAAGCGGTTGATGTTCATTGCGCCGTCATTCCCGCCCAGCACGTCGAAATGGCGGTTCAGGACGAAGGCCGGATAGGGATTCTGATGGCGCAGGATCAGGTCGACCGCGTCACGCATCCGCTCCAGCGCGGGCGTCGCCAGTTCGCGCTCGGCATATTGCGGCGCGTAGCCGGCGGCGAGCAGCAATACGTTGCGCTCGCGCAAGGGCAGCGAAAGCGCATCGGCGAAGCGGCCGATCGCGTCGCGCGACGGCTGCGCCTTGCCCGTCTCGACGAAGCCGAGATGGCGGGCGGACATGCCGCATTCGAGCGCCATGTCGAGCTGGCTCATGCGCCGCGCGGCGCGCCATTCGCGCAGCAACAGGCCGACCGGGGGATAAGGAGTCTTGTCGCGGGTTTCCGGCATGATGATTCCTGGTGCGGGCAGAGGGCGATGAGCGCCTCGGCGGCCGCGCCGTCAAGACCCTGCCGTATCTCCTGCCCTGACCGGGAGGGATGGGGAGCATTAGGCGCCCTGCTGCGTTGACGATCCGGACGCGCGCGCCGCGTTCGGAAACCGTGTCAGGAGAAGCCCGATGAAGCGCATCGCATTGGCGGCCATCCTCGCCGCAACCGGTGGCGTCGCCGTCGCCCAGGATATGCCGCAGCAGACTCCGCCCGCGACGACGACGGCTCCGGAAACGCCGTCGCCGGCGACGACCACGCCCGACCCGAACACGCCCCCGGCCGATCCCAAGACGGGAACCACCGGTTCGGGCACGACCAGCCTGGCGTCCGATCCGGAGCCCGCGGCTCCGGCGGCCGCGGCACCCGCGGCACCCGCACCCGCGACCGCTGTCCCCGCACCGGCCGCAGCGCGCGACTATCCGCCCTGCTCCCGGACCGTGAAGGACCAGTGCCGCCAGCGGGGTGGCCGCTAGGCGCGGCCATGGCTTAGTGGACGGGCAACGGTTCGTGACCCACCGGCAGGTGGTGCATGACCGCGTAGATATCGCGTCGGTCGACCGCCTGGCCGCACATCGGACACAGCTCGAAATGGACGAGCTCGCTGTCCCGGGAAACAGTATCCCGGCCCTGGCCGAGACCCACCGATCGTAAAATAGTCGCGTTAATCACCGGACCACCTTCGCATTAGCGTATTGTTTACCATTATAGGGGATGGCGGCGGGGCGTGTTCGCGCGATGCGAATTTTTCTTCGCCTAGCCGCGGACCGCGTCGCGGATGGTTTCCATCGAGATGTAGGTCGAAGTGCTCGCGACGTGCGGCAGGCTCGATATGCGCTCGCCGAGCACGATGCGATATTTGCGGATGTCGGCGGTGCGGACCTTGAGCAGATAATCGAAGCTGCTCGCGATCATGTGGCATTCCTCGACCTCGGGAATGCGCCGGACCGCCGCGTTGAATTCCTCCAGCGCCTTTTCGCGCGTATCGGACAGCTTGACTTCGGCGAAGGCGACATGATCGAGCGCCAGCTTGGCGGGATCGATCAGCGCGGCGAAGCCGGTAATCACGCGGGTGTCGATCAGCCGCTTGAGCCGCTGCTGGCAGGGAGTCTTCGACAGGCCGATCCGCTGGGCCAACTCGGTGACGGTGATGCGCCCCTCCTCGCGCAGGATATCGAGGATCTTGCGGTCATAATCGTCCAGATCGACCGGCTTGGTGGTATTTTTCATGCAAATCGTCTTTTGAAGGCAGGAATGCTCGCCACAAGGATATCGGAAAGAGGCAAACTAAGACAGATCGTCTTCGTGGTGCATATTATATCCGCAGCATGCCGAACCGCCCCGTTTTTGCCGCCTTCGCGCCGCCGAGCCTTCCCCAGACGCCGCTACGTGTGGCGATCACCCAGGCGTATCGCCGCGCGGAGCCCGAGTGCATCGCTCCGCTGCTCGAGGCGGCGACGCTGCCCGAACCGGTGCGCGCCGATGCCGAGAGCACCGCGCGCGCGTTGATCGCGGCGCTGCGCAGGGAAGGCACCAAAAGCGGCGTCGAGGCGCTGGTGCAGGAATATACGCTGTCGAGCGAGGAGGGCGTCGCGTTGATGTGCCTCGCCGAGGCGCTGCTGCGCATCCCCGACGACGCCACGCGCGACGCGCTGATCCGCGACAAAATCGCCGATGGCGACTGGCGCGCGCATCTCGGCGGCAGCCGCTCGCTGTTCGTCAATGCGGCGACCTGGGGTCTGGTGGTCACCGGCAAGCTGGTCGACAGCGCCGACGACAAGGGGTTGGGCGCCGCGCTCACCCGGCTGATCGCGCGTGCCGGCGAACCGGTCATCCGCCGCGGCGTCGATCTGGCGATGCGGATGATGGGCGAGCAGTTCATCACCGGCGAGACGATCGAGGAGGCGCTCAAGCGGGCGCGCAAGGAAGAGGCGCGTGGCTTCGGCTACAGCTACGACATGCTCGGCGAGGCGGCGGCGACCGCCACCGATGCGGCGAGCTATTTCGACGATTACGCCCGCGCCATCCATGCCATCGGCAAGGCGGCGGGCGGGCGCGGGATCTATGAAGGGCCCGGCATCTCGATCAAGCTCTCGGCGCTTCATCCGCGCTATTCGCGCGCGCAGGCCGATCGAGTGATGGGAGAGCTGCTGCCGCGGGTGCAGGCGCTGGCGGCATTGG
>Ga0102587_1000247_pt1 | contig 66753 bp, 52 predicted proteins | sample AraplaF_Col_mTSA_FD_76853 | JGI IMG/M metagenome (GOLD analysis project Ga0102587, IMG submission 76853) | Arabidopsis root microbial communities from the University of North Carolina, USA - plate scrape MF_Col_mTSA (SPADES assembly) (version 2) | ecosystem: Host-associated > Plants > Roots >...
TGTGCACCTGGTCCGAGGTCGCGGTATCGCCGGTGACCATGTAGACCAGCTGGTCGTTATTCGGGTCGAGCCCGATGCTTTCCACGCCGTGGAACTGGCCTTCGTTGGGGCCGAAGCCGAGGCCGTCAGTGATGGGGGTCCACGTCGAGTTGGCGGCGTTCCAGCGGTAAGCGCCGCCGACGTCGGTGCGCGCGTACAGCAGGCTCGTGTTGACCGGGTGGTAGATCGTGCCGGTGACGTAGCCGCCACCGCCCCACTTCACGCTGGTCCAGCTGGTGGCCGCCGCGCCGGTGAGGGTACCGCCTGTCACCGTTTCGGCAAGGGTGCGGACCGGCGCGCTGGCGGTGCTTCCGCTATCGCCACCGCAGCCGGCTAGTAAGGCGGCCAGCAAGGCCGGTATGACGATGAAACTGGTGTTTTGTCGCATGAGGGTTATTCCTCCTTATAGGTTGCCAACGAACGACCTTGGGTGTGTGCGGCTCAAGATGTGCCGTTCCGGCAGTGTGCGGATAAGGGGCTGCCCATGCAATTCTTAAAATCATCAAATAGCTGAACAATATTTCACATTTTATTAATAAAACGAGTTATCATTCAGCCATGAAGCGATTCCATCGAATAAACAATCGTTATGAGAAATTAAATCCATGTTTCCCAGTAGCCTACGTAGTTTCCTGTAAGGATGGATTAATCCACCAGGCTGATACCTCGCGCATCGATGCGCACGCGGTCCGGATCCAGGCCTACCGTGCGCAGGTTTTCGCGCGCGGCATCGCGCAGGTTGGCTTGCTGGGCCACTGGTTGCGGATTGGTTTGCTGCGACTTGTAGGCCAGCGCCATGAAGGTGCCCGTCATCGCGCTCTGTTCGTACAGGTTGCGTAGCGCCGAAGGCGTTTGCGCGCCCAGCGATGTACGCAGCGATGGCTGGCGCCGCAGCTGTTCGACCACGACGCCAAACTCTTCATCAGAGACTTCCCTGTTGGTCATCACCATGTAATTGCCGACCAGGAAAGCGGCCAAAGCGCCGCCGACATCGTTGCGTGGCAAGCCGAGCTTGTCTTCGAGCTGGTGCCACACGTCCATGCGGTCGGCGAAAGCCTTGGTCATAGTGGCGCGGTGCTGTGGCGGGAAGTGCTGGGCGAGATCGGCGGCGTTGCGCTGCACGGCCGGCGCGGCGTCGGCCCGCAAGGTGACCGTGCCCGGCGCGGAGCGCGCCGCAGGGTCAGCCGCCTGAATCATGAGCGAGGTATTCACCACCGAGCTATGCATGAAGCTGTTTAGGGGCGCTCCGTATGCCGCATAGTCCGCGCCCAGCCATTGAGCGTGTGCGGAAGAGGCAGCGAAGCCAAGCAGTGCAAGCTGCGCCAGTGCCGCCAGTGCCATATGTCGTTTGCTCGCCATCGCTCCCTCCCCCAAAAAATGCGGATGAGGTTAGCAAAGGATGTTCTGAAACGGCGCACGATTTGGCCGTGCGTTGATCCAGGCCCGGTGCGGCAGTTGATGGGACACGGCATGGTAAAATCGCGCCCCCGCACTATCCCATCCGAAAACCACCATGACTTACGAAGAATTCCTCGACGAGATCGCCACGCTGCTGACCGAAATGTACGACCTCACCGATGAGGCGGCAATCAAGCTGGTGGTGGATGCGCAAGCCAACGATTATTTCGTCACCCACGACGACAAGGAAGAGCTGCGTTCCTTCGCCCAGGCCAAGGTGGAAGCGGCCGCGCTGTACAAGGCCAAGCAGGACAAGAACGAAACCCAGCGCAAACAGCAGCAACGCCAGACGCAAAAGAAGAAGGCGCGTTAATAGCTCACGATCAAGCCGACCACCGCGCAGGCGGCAATGACGTGGATGACGTTGCGCTTGTAGCGCAACAACGCAATCGCGGCGCCCAGCGCAATCAGGGCCGACACCCAGTCGAAGCGCCCGGCAAAACCCTGCGGCCACAGCACGTGGTAGCCGAAGAACAGCGCCAGGTTGAGGATCACGCCCACCACCGCCGCCGTGATGGCCGTCAGCGGCGCGGTGAAGTTGATGTCGCCATGGGTCGATTCCACCACCGGCCCGCCCGCCAGAATGAACAGGAACGATGGCAGGAAGGTGAACCATGTCACCAGCGTCGCCGCCACCGCGCCCGCCACGAACAAGGCGTCCGGTCCGAACACGGCTTTCAGATAGCCGCCCACAAAGCCCACAAACGCCACCACCATGATCAGCGGTCCCGGCGTGGTTTCGCCCAGCGCCAGGCCATCCATCATCTGCGTCGCGCTCAGCCAGCCGTAATGCGTCACCGCGCCCTGATACACATACGGCAGCACCGCATAGGCTCCGCCAAAGGTCAGCAGCGCGGCCTTGGTGAAGAACCAGCTCATTTGCGTCAGGGTATGGTGCCAGCCGAATAGCAAGGTCAGCAAGGCCATCGGCGCCGCCCACAACAGCGCCCCCACCGCGATCACCAGCGCCAGCCGCGGCCAGCGGAAGCGCGCATGCTCGGGCGTCGGCGTGTCATCGTCGATCAGTGCCGGGCCGTAGCATGCGTCGGCCTTGCCGTGGCCGCCGCCGGCCTTGAATTTGTCCGGCGCGACGCGGCCGCCCAGGTAGCCAATGCCGGCCGCCACCGCCACAATGGCCGGGAACGGAATGTTCAGCGCGAAGATGGCCACAAACGCCGCCGCCGCGATGCCCCACAGCCAGTTGTTCTTCAAGGCCCGCGAGCCGATGCGATGCGCGGCCTGCACCACGATGGCCGTCACCGCCGGCTTGATGCCGTAGAACAGTCCGGCCACCAGCGGCATTTCGCCAAACGCGATGTACAGCCACGACAAGAAGATCAGCAACAGCAGCGACGGCAGCACGAACAGCGCGCCGGCCGCCACGCCGCCGGCGGTGCGGTGCAGCATCCAGCCGATGTAGGTGGCCAGTTGCTGCGCCTCCGGTCCCGGCAGCAGCATGCAGTAGTTGAGCGCGTGCAGGAAGCGCCGTTCGGAAATCCAGCGCCGGCGCTCCACCAGCTCCTGGTGCATGATGGCGATCTGCCCGGCCGGGCCGCCAAAGCTGATCAGGCCCAGCTTGAACCAGAAGCGCAGGGCCTGGCCAAAGCTGAGCGCAGGCGGCAGGGTATCGGATGGGCGCTCGCGCATGGGCAGGTATTTTAATTGGCAAATAGGCAGACATTAACACATCGCCACAAGTGCTTGATGCACTTTGACAACAGCAGTTTGTACAGCCGCCGCCAGCCGTGTATTGTGGAGTTATTGTTGTAGTTTAACTTTCAAGATGACTTTGCTCATTTCCCCGCGCCGCCGTCCGGGTTGGCTGATCACTCTGGCCGTGCTGGCCTGCTATCCGCTATTGTCGTGCGCCGCCCCGCCGGAAGACGAGGACCTGTCTTTGTACGGCATGGACCGCTTTGCCATCAGCCTGGCGACCGGCTCTTCGCAGCCGCTGCGGCGCGCGCCGGCGGTGGCCTCGGTGATCACGGCGGAGGACATCGCCGCCATGGGCGCGACCGATCTGGACCATGTGCTGGAATCGGTGGCCGGCATCCACGTCACGCGCGCGGCGCCGATGAACGCGCCGAACTATGTGATACGCGGCATCGGCGGCGGCGGCCCCACCAATCCGCAAGTGCTGGTGCTGCTCAACGGCCTGCGCATGAACACCGACTACAACGGCGACAAGGGCAATATGTGGACCAGCATGCCGCTGACCAATGTGGCGCGCATCGAGATCATCCGCGGCCCCGGTTCGGCGCTGTATGGCGCCGACGCGTTTGCCGGCGTGATCAACATCATCACCAAGACCGCCGAGCAAATGCCGGGCTTGCGCGTGGGCGCGCGCGCCGGCACGCTCAACACGCGCGAAGCGTGGCTGGAGTATGGCCACAAACAGGATCAGCTGGCCATCGCCACCTATCTGCAAGCGGGCCGCACGGACGGCTCGAACCGCATCGTCGAGGCCGATGCACAAACCCTCAACGATAGCCGCTTCGGCACCCACGTCAGCAACGCGCCCGGCCGCATCAACACCGGCTACAACGCCTTCGACGGCGGCCTCGACCTGGCTTACCAGCGCTGGCGCTGGCGCACCAACCTGAAATGGCGCAGCGACGTCGGCACCGGTCCGGGCGTCAATTCGGCGCTCGATCCCGATCACAAGGCGCGCAGCGGTTCGGCGCTCAGCGAACTGTCATGGAACGCGCCCGACTTTTCCGAGGTGTGGAGCGTGGGCGGCTCGCTCAGCTATATGTTTTTCACCGAGCAGACGCCCGACGGCCTCGGGCTGTTTCCGGCCGGCGCGCGCATCGGCCCCAGCCTGTTCCCGGACGGGATGATCGGCGGCCCCAACCGCTGGGAACGCAATTTGCGCGGCGCGCTGTTCGCCAGCTACAGCGGCTGGCGCGGCCATGCGATCCGCCTCGGCGTCGGCCATGACGACCTGGATTTATACCAGGTCAGCACCATGAAGAATTTCCTGCTCAACCCGGCAGGCGTGCCGATTCCGACCGGCGCGGTGATCGATTACGGCGCCATCCAGCCGCACATCCGGCCGCAGCGCCGCAAGATCAACTATGTGTACGCGCAGGACGAATGGCAGTTCGCGCCGGACTGGGCGCTGACGGCCGGCGTGCGCCGCGACGACTATTCCGATTTCGGCGGCACCACCAATCCGCGCCTGGCGCTGGTGTGGGATGCCGACCTCAACGTGACGATCAAGCTGCTGCATGGCCGCGCCTTCCGCTCGCCCAGCTTTAACGAGCAGACCGGCATCAACCCGGTCAACATGGGCAATCCGCAGATACGGCCGGAAACCATCGCCACCACCGAGGCGGCGCTGGCCTGGCAGGCCCGTCCCGACCTGGCGGTCAACCTGAGCTTGTACCGCTACGCCATGAAAGACCTGATACGCTCGATGGCCAACACCGCGCCGGCGCCGGGTTCGACTTACCAGAACAGCGGCAGCGTCGACGGCAAAGGCGGCGAACTGGAGCTGACCTGGGAGGTGAACAAAGACTTGCGCTGGCTGGCCAACTACGCGCGCCAGCATGCGCACGACCCGCTCACCGGCAAGGATCCCGGCTACGCGCCGCGCCATCACGCCTACACCCGGCTGGACTGGGGCTTCGCGTCCGGCTGGCGTTTCGGCCCGCAGCTGAACTGGGTGGCCGGCCGCCGCCGCGCGCCCGGCGATGCGCGCGCGCCCATCGCCGACTACCGCACCGTGGATGCCGTGCTGAGCCACCAGTTGCCGCATGGCTGGAGCGTCTCGGCCACCGTGCGCAATCTGTTCGATGCCGACGCGCGCGAGCCCAGCCAGGCGCCGGGGCTGGCGCTACCGTTCGATCTGCCGGTAGCGCCGCGCGCCCTGGCGCTGCAACTCAGCGTCAAGCTTTAGAACGCCGCCCGCAAGCCGACGCTGACGCGGCGGCCCACATCCTCCAGCGTCAGGAACTGGCTCTGGTTCAATGCGTACTCATGAGTGCGCTGATTGCTCAGGTTGATGGCGTCGGCATAGATGGCCAGGTTCGGCGTCAGGTTGTAGCGCAGGCTGGCGTCGGTCTGGCCGTAGGCGGCGCGGTTGCGCGGCTGGGTGCTGCCACCGCCGCAATCGATGGAGAAGTGATTGCGCCAGTTGTAGCTGATCCGCGCCTGGAACTTGCTGTTCTCGTAGAACACGGAACCGTTGTACGACTGCGGCGACAAGCCCGGATAGCCGCAGGCCGGCGTGCTGTTGTCCTCGCGGCTGGCGCTGGCGTCGACGTAGGTGTAGTTGGCGGTCACGCCAAAGCCGCGCAGCCAGGCGACGGAGGTGTCGAAGGCATACTGGCCGGCGATTTCCACGCCCTTGATCTTGCCCTTCTGGCCGTTGCGCACGCGGCTGTCATGCACCACCTCGGTGTACTGCGGGATCTTCATGTCCACCAGCCGGGTTTCCAGGAAGTCGCGCACGTTTTTCTGGAACACCGCCGCGCTGACATAGTTGGTCTTGGACAGATACCATTCCCACGACAGGTCGTAGTTGTTGGACTTCATCGGCTTGAGGTAGGGATTGCCGCCGCCGGTCTGGACGTCGCCGTAGCGGCCGCCGTACCAGTTGTCCACGCCCATCTGGCTCAGGGTCGGACGGGTTTCGGTTTTCGACGCGGCCAGGCGCAGCAGCATGTCGCGCGTCAGGTCGAACTTGATGTTGGCCGACGGCAGCACGCTGTTGTAGCTATTCTCCACCGTGGTCACCGAGCTCGGACCGTAGTTCAGGATGTAGGTGGTGTCGTTCGGGCTCTTGGTGGCGGACAGCAGCACGCGGCTGATGCCGGTCGAACTCGATTGCACATGCACCGCGCGCACGCCGGCGTTGGCCGACCAGCCCTCGCCTTCCCACTTGCTGTCGACGTAGAAGCTGGCGACTTTTTCCTTCACGCCCCACATGGAAGGCAGCGTGTAATCGATCGCCATCGGCCCGTTCGGATACTTGGTGGTGTTGGTGTACAGGGCCGGATCGTTGGACTGCGCCAGCAGCGACGGCTGGTTCAGGTAGTTCATGTAGCTGTAGGGATTGAAGCTCAGGTAGGCGCTCGGCATCTGCACGCCGCCGCCGAGGAAGTTGTCGATCGGCGTCACCGTGAACAGCGAGGACGGCAGCGACACATGATAGCCGCTGAACGCATTCCACGCGTCGTTCTTCCACTCGGTGCGGTCGACGGCGCGCTCCGAATACGCCATGCCGGTGTCGAGGCCCTTGAAGTAGCCGATGTCCTGCGACCACGCCAGGCTGAGGCGTCCTTCGTTCAGCTTGTCGTGGTTGCGGACGTCGCCATTGGACACGGCGTGCGCGCGCACCGCGGTCGGGTCGGCGATGCCGTCGCCGAACTGCAGGCCGGGCGTGCCGTTGAAGGTCAGCACATCGCCGTTCTTCGGCACCATGCCGGCCACCACCCACATATCCGGCGAGCCGGAGGTGGTGCGCGAGGTCGAAATATCGCCTTCCAGTTTCCAGTCCGGCGACAGCGCCCACTTCGAGTTCAGGCCGAAGGCGCGCGTGGTCGACAGGCGGTCGCCGCCCTTGACGATCATGTCGTTGGAATTGGCCTCGCCCAGCAGCATGCCGGGGCCGGCGATGGCGGGATTGTTGGCGTAGAAAATCGAGCCGGGACGCAGGAAGCTGGTGATCTGGTTGTCGCCGTTATATTTCACGCCCAATTGCACCGGATTGTTCCAGTCGGAGAAGGCGATCACATCGTTGCGCTGGTCGAGATGGGAATACAGCGCGTCGGCGGTCAGCTTCCAGGTCGGCGTCGGGTTGTACTGCACCGTCAGGTTGCCGACCAGGCGCTTGCGGCGCTCATTTTCCTGCTGATAACCGAAGCTCTGCGGAATGTACAGCTTTTTGGTGGTGACGTCGGCCATGGTCAGGCCCTTGGAATTCAGGTCGCCATTGATGACGGAGACGTCGCGCAAATTCCACGCGTCGGTGATGGCCTTGTTCTGCTTGGAGGCGCGGTCGGTGTAGGACAGCGAAGCCGTCACGCCAAAGTCGCGCGCCTCGTTGGCGTACGAATACATGCCGCTGATATTGGGGGTTTTCTTTTCCGAGTTGGAGTCGTAGGCGCCGGAGGCGTTAATCACCGTGGTGTGGCCGGTCTTGCCCGACAGCGGGCGCGCGGTCTGGATGTCCACCGTCGAGCCGATGCCGCCCTCGGGCAGGAAGGCTTGCGAGGTCTTGTACACCAGCGCCTTGGAAATCAGGTCGGACGACAGCAGGTCGAACGAGAATTCGCGGCCGCCGGTATCGCTGGTCATGGTGCGGCCGTTGACCAGCACGTTGTTGAACTCCGGTCCCAGGCCGCGCACGGAAATGTAGCGGCCCTCGCCGTTGTTGCGCTGGATTTGCACGCCGGTCACGCGCTGCAGCGATTCGGCGATATTCGTGTCCGGGAATTTACCGGCATCCTCGGCCGACACCGCATCCACCACGCCATCCTGCAGGCGCTTGGTGTTGAGCGAGGAACTGAGCGAGGCGCGGATGCCGCTGACCACCACAGTGGCCGAGGGATCGACATCCTTGGTGGCTTGGGCATGGGCGCCGGCCGCAAGGACGAGGTCGGCGATGAGCGCGGCCATAACGGTCCGGCGCAAGGTTATGCGAGTCGTTTTCATCAAGTCTCCAGTGTGTATTTTTTAGATTTAACTTCATTGGAACTGCTTTAGGCGCAACTACCTGCAGCAATCTTACGCCTCGCACAACAATGCCAATCTATTATTTCTTTACACAAAGGGATTCCAAATTCATATAACTCGGCGGCAACGGACAAAAAAAACGCCAGCATGCGCTGGCGTCGGATGAGGCGTGGGAAAGCTGATCAGGCTTTGCGGCGGCGGGCCACGAAACCCAGCAGCGCGAGGCCGCCCAGCAACATGCCGTAGGTCGTCGGCTCCGGTACCGGCGCGGTCACCGAACGGTAGGAACCGGTGTAGATCGCCAGGTTGGAGAAGTCTGGAATGCTGTCCGCGGCTTTCTTGTTATTCAGCCAGTTGATGGCCCAGGTGCCGCTTTGCTTCTGGCCGGCCAGAATGGTCTGGTCATCGATCAGGAAGCTGCCAACGTTATTGCCAGCGTGGAAGGATAAGGCCATGTCGACGGTGATGTTGTTGCTGCTGCTGGTGTTGGTCACCGACCAGGTGCCGGTTTTCTTGCCGGAATCGAGGGTGAAGCTGAAGCTCAGATTATCCTTGCTCAGCAAGTCCACCAGCGTCAGGCCGCCGGTGCCCTTCTCGACCGTTTCAGCCAGGGACCAGCCAGTGGCGCTGGTGCCCGAATTGGTGAAGGCCGAGGCAAAACCAGCGGTCGATTGCTGCGGATTGATTTGCGAACCCTGGATCAGATTGAACTTATCGGAAAAATCGCCTTTCAACACCACGTCTTTAAGGCTGGAAGTGCCTTGACCAGGACCATTGCTGGCTGGCTTGGCCGCATGGGCGGCAGCAGCGGCGAGGCAGGTGCTTAGCAATGCGATTTTGAAAGCAGTTTTCATTGTTTATCGTCCGATCTGATCAGCAGTTTCTAAAATGGAATATAAGTTTCCACAACTCATGTCAGCAATGTATCACAGGCTTCGAATTTAGTGCAAGAAATACATTGATGCGTGCCAAAAAGCAACGAAATGTTTATCGCAATGAAACACCGTTCATGCGTGCCGGCAAAGACTCCGGCGCCGGTCCTGCGGCGATCCGTGCGGTCAGTGCCTGCATCAGATTGCCCAGCGGCGTCTCCACCCAGCGGTAGAACACGGCTCCTGCGGCCAGGCTGAAGCCCCATGCGACCAGCATGCCGAAGGCCTGCAATTCCGGCTCGGCCGGCACAAAGCGCATGAACGCGGCATTGACCAGCAGGCAAACCGGGAAATGGATCAGGAATACCGAGTATGAAATCTTGCCGAGGCGGTTGATCAGCGTCCAGCCGCGGCCGTTCGACACCGTCTTCACGCGCCCAAACAGGAACAGCACGCAGGCCACCACCGCCGCCAGCGCGATACGGCTGCGGAATTCCAGCGCCAGCCCGACCACCGCCGGCAGCAACACCATCAGCATCAGCAGCACGGCATAGCCCGGTTTGCGACGCGCATCGCTGGCCCACCAGGCCATTACGCCGAGGCCATAGCTGCCGAAGAAGTACGGCGCCCAATTGTCCCACTCGGGGTCGAGATTGAAATACAGCAAAGACAGCGTGACGCCAAACGCCACCGCCACCGGCATCAGCCATGCGAGCGGTCGCTTGCCCTCGACGATGCCGCCCACCCACAAAGCCAGCACCATCAGCGCGTACAGCTGGAAATCGATGGCCACGTACCAGGCGCCGGCTGACACCGACGGAAAGCCCAGCACGCCATGCAGCAGCAGCGCATGGGCGCTCAGCTGCGCCAGCGTGGCCGGGGCCGAAATCGAATCGTGACTCATCCACCTGGCGGCCCAGGCCGAGGCCACGGCAGCGACCAGAGTGGCGGCCAGGAAGGCCGGCGCCAGCTTGGCGTAGCGGCGCCACACGGCGCGCAGCGGATCGGCGTAGCCGGCGTGGCCGGACGGCGCCAGCGATTTGGCCGCAAGAAAACCGCCGACCACCAAAAAGACCTGGACGGCGATGCGGGCATGGTTGCTCAGCCAATCAATCAGCGATGGCAGCAACGCGCGCGCGTGGTCGGACATCGGGCCGTAAAATGCCAGATGATGCAGCACGATCAGTTGGGCCGCGCCCGCCTTCAGCAGATTAATCAGGCCAAACTGCGATGCGGCCGGCTTACCCGTGCCGTGTGTCGCAACAGCAACTACTTCCATTCTCGTTCCTCTTACAACGAAGGGCGATATGATAGCCGAGGTTGAGCGATCCGTGGCGCGCGCATGAAATCCGCTCATCACCTGATCTGCCCCGTATTGCGCCGATGCCAGGCATGCTAGTTTGGCGTAATGCTCCCTTCCTACTTCATTCAAAGCCCTGGCTGGTTCGCCATCAACGTACTGGTGCCGGTGCTACTACCGTTCGCGGTCATCGCCGCCGTCGCCACCGCAACAGAAGGGTGGCGCGCTTTTATTCAAATGCTGAAGAAGTCTGTGGACGCTGGTCAATTATTCTGGGTTATCTTGGGAATGCTGGCCTCAACGGGATACGAAGCATTTTCTGCATACAAGAGGTGTCCAACACTGCATGAAGCGATTTCATTGGCACTTGGCTTGTGCATTGTCGGCGCCGTCTTTTGTTCTATCTTTATCGCGTTGAACACATCTCGAGCGTTGCAGGGGCAAACTGTACGTTCCGTCGTCGTCTGGATCTCCATCCTGGCGACGTTGATCATGTCCCATTACTACTCAACCATCCATTCCATGGTTTCAAGGTGCTAAACTCAATATCAATGATGGACAAGGAGTCTTTTCATGAGAAAGTTTTTCTCCAGACTAATCCTGAGCGACAGGTTCAGCGACGTCCTCGCCTATCTCTTCGGGATAATCATGATCGTCGGGGTCGTTGGGACCATGATGCTCGCCTCACATTGACGGCTTGAGTTTCCCAGCATATAATTCCGGCCCTTGGGTCGTTAGCTCAGCTGGTAGAGCAGCGGACTTTTAATCCGTTGGTCGCAGGTTCGAATCCCGCACGGCCTACCAAGATTCAGGAATAAAGCCAACCTTCGGGTTGGCTTTTTTATTTGTGCCTGGCCGTCCGCACGTAAAAGCCGGGCGGCTTGTTCGCTACCCAGCGGATGAAGGTCTGGATGTCGGGATGCGCGCGCAGTGCTTCCCAGGTGTGATAGGTACGCAGCAGCTCGCGCTCGCTGAATACCGAGTGGATCTTGCGGTGGCAGATTTTGTGGATCGGGAACTGTTCCTTGCCTTTGAAGGTCTTCGGCACCAGGTGATGACGGTCGATGTTGACCGTTCCCAGCTCGCGGCCACACAGCGGGCAACGTTCCTCGTCCATCGCGCTCAGCGCCGGAATTTGCGCGGCTGACGCTTGCGGGCCGCCGAATTCTGGTCTTGCAGGATGGCGTCCACACGCTCGGAAGCCTCGCGCGACAGGCGCAGCGCCAGTTCAGTGTCGGGGAAATACTCGGGCTGGCGGTAGGCCAGCCAGGCGTAGGCCGAATACAGGCGGCAGGCGTCTTCCACTTCCTGCAAGTTCATGTAGTGCAGCGGCGTGTCGCCGGGCCGCAGGTGGGTGATCTTTTTGTGCGCCAGCGACCTGGCCCAGTTCTCCCAGGCGTTTTGCAGCGCCGGCACCTTGGCCGAGATCGGCACCAGCGACAGCGCGAATTTTTCCGCCACGGTCAGCTCCAGCGTATCGAGCCAGGCAGCGCGTTCGAACTGGTCTTCGGTGATGCGCGGATAGAAAAAGCCGTCCGGCACGTCGATATTGTGGACGAAGCGCTTGAGCAGCTTGGCCAGCGCGTGCTCGTGCGTGACCGAGGAGATGCGGTGCAAATGCTCCAGCGTCGGCGCCACCGCGAAGCCGGTGGTTTTCAGCGGCACCGGTTTCTCGCGCAGCAGCGAACGCATGACGCTGTGAGTCTCGTTGTCGTAGCCGGCCACCAGCCCTTCCTCGTGCACGCCGAAGCGCCCTGCCCGGCCGGCGATCTGGCGCGCCAGCGCAGCCGGGATTTCCTCCTCTTCATAGCCGTTGTACTTGACGCTGGTGGTCATCACCACCCGCGCGATCGGCATGTTCAGGCCCATGGCGATGGCGTCGGTGCCCACCACCACATCCGCCGCGCCATCGCGGAAACGCTGGGCCTGGGTGCGCCGCACTTCCGGCGAGAGATTGCCGTACACGGTGGCCACCGACAGCCCGGCTTCGGTCACCATGTCGCGCCACATCAGCACTTCGCGGCGCGAGAAGCAGATCACGGCGTCGCCCCGGCGCAGACTGCTCAGCTTGCGCACCGGGGCCGGCTCCATCGTCAGCGGCCCCTTGCGCTTGAGCAGATGCACTTCCAGCTCGCATTCCAGCCGCGCCGCCAGCACCTCGATGGCGCGCCGCGCTTCCGGCGCGCCGACCAGGTACACCACCTTGGCCGGTGCGCCGCACACGGCGGCGGTCCAGGCGGCGCCGCGGTCGCGGTCGGACAGCATCTGGATTTCATCGATGACAGCCACATCGACCGGCGTTTGCGTATCCAGCATTTCCACCGTGCTGGCGATATGGGTGGCGCCCGGCACCAGCCGGCGCTCCTCGCCCGTCACCAGGCTGACCTTGAGCGGCTTGCCGTGCTGTTGCATTTCCTGCAAGCGTTCATAGTTTTCCAGCGCCAGCAGGCGCAGCGGCGCCAGATACACGCCGCTGGGCGCCTTGCCCAGCGCGTCCATCGCCATGTGGGTCTTGCCGGAATTGGTCGGTCCCAGCACGGCGATAAACTTGCGCTTGATGCGGCGCGCCACCTCGAACGAAGCCGGATACTCGGCCAGATTGATGCTCTGGCGCGTGCGCTCGGCGTGCTGCTCCTCCATCTCGCGCTCGACCGCGTGCTCCAGACGCTGGCGGATGCGGTCAAACACCAGGCCGGCCGGCTCCGAAACCTGCATCTCGCTGAGCGCATTGAGGAAGGGCTCGGCATCCATGTCGCAATCGTCGCAGGCGTCGCTCAGCTCCCGCACGAAGGCACTGACGTGCTCGTGCAGTTCGGCGATCACCGCATCGCTGGCCCGTTCGCGCAACAGGGCGGCGCGGGTGTCCGCGTCCATCTTGCGCCACTTGGACGGCTTGGCCAGCACGCCCTGCGCCGGTACCAGATCGTAAGGCACATGACGGCCGGCATAGTCGACCACGCCGGCAATGCGCAAAAACACCCGGCCTTCCAGCCGGGACAGCGCCACACCCTTCTCCGCCAAACCAAGCCGATGGACCAATTGATCGTCTTCGCCGCTATCGGTGTCGGCGTCAAATGCTGGGGAGGAGGTGGAATAGACTTTCATGGCTTGATTATATAATGACGCACCTCCTCACGTACCGCCATCATGCCGCAAACTATCGAGACAGCCGTTCACCACGAATTGCTGATTAAAAAAAGCCGTTTCATCGCCTGCGTCCAGCCGATGACGGATCGCGCCAGTGCGCAAAAAATCGTGGCCGAATTATGGGAACAGCATCCCGGCGCCGCCCACGTTTGCTGGGCATTATTGGCCGGCGGCCAATCCGCCGCCGTGGACGATGGCGAACCGAGTGGCACAGCCGGCCGGCCCATGCTCGATGTTTTACGCCATCAGGATCTGGAGGGTGTATTAGCCACCGTGGTGCGGTATTTTGGCGGCGTTAAATTAGGCGCGGGCGGACTGGTGCGCGCTTATACCGATAGCGTGGCACAGGCTTTATTAAAAGCCGGGAAAATCGCCATTATCAAGCAGCGCTTTCTGATTTGCAGCGCGCCGTATGCCATGGAGGGTCTGGTCAGGCGTGAAATTGAAATGGCGGGCGCCGCCCTGAATAATGTGCAGCACGCCGACGACGTTAAATTCGAACTCAGCCTGCCCGATAGCGCCGCCGCCGCGCTGATTACCCGCCTGAATGAAGCGGGCCATGGCCGCATCGTCTGGAGCGACCCCGACGATGCGGCCGACGCAAGCTGATTCTTAGTGCGTTCGCGCTAATTCTTGGCATGAACCAAGGACGTGCCACCGATCCAAGTCATTCTGTGCCACAAGGTTTCAATCGGTCCTTGGGCGTGACTAGCCAGCCACCACACACTGAACTGGCGCTGCAGCGTTGCCAGCACGATCCCGATCGCCAGCGCGAAACTGGCGCCGGTATATTGGTACATGCCCAATCCAAAACCATAATAAATCGAGGTGCCGACAATCGATTGCACCACATAGCTGGTTAAACTCATGCGCCCCAGCGGTGAGAATATCTCCAGCCAGCGCTGCGAATAAAACAGCAGCGAGAAAGTAGAAACCAGCACCGCCATAAACGACACGTTCGACCACGAGGTGACAATGGTCACCAATGGACGATCAATCGCCCTTCCCAAGCTCCAGATTTCCGGCCAGGTTTTCAGCACATATAACGGAATAAATGCCAGCACCGCAATCATTAAAGTCTTGCGCCAGAAAGCATTATTCCCGGCTTTGAATACGCCTTTACGGCCGGCCAGCATGCCGAGCATAAATAAGGCGGGAATCTGGAATATCCGGCCATTTTCCCAGCTCCAGCGAATTACGCCGATCTTGCCGTTGGTGAGATTCCCCCACCAAACCTGTGCTGCCGAGCCTTTGGCGAAATACTCATTCGCAGCACCGAAATATGCCCACGACGCCGGATCAGGCAATTTCTGATCCGGATTCGGCAAAGCCTGAATCACCTCAATCCAGGCATAAGGCTGCAACAGCAAAACAATTGCAATTGCCAGCACCCAGCGGTTGCTCAAGCGCGCCACCGGTATCAAGGCAAAACCGAGCACCGCATAAATACTCAGAATATCGCCGTGATAAAACATGGAATTCACCATGCCAAAGCCCAGCAGCAGTACCAGGCGCCAGGCAAAACGCGGGCGGAAGTCTTCGCCACGCACTTCCCGGTTGTGATATTGGATGTAGAAAGTCATGCCAAACAGCAAGGCAAAGATGGCGTAAGACTTGCCGCCAAACAAGAAAAACAGGCCATCCCAGATCAGTTTGTCGATCGCCTGCAACCAGCCCGGCAAGCCGGCCGGTTGGAAATAGAAATCAAAATGCTCGATGTTATGCAACAGCATGATCGACACGATGGCAAAACCGCGCAGCGCATCGATCACATCCAGCCGGGAACTATTGTTTGTAGTCATGGGTCTCCACCATTCCTGGGCAAAAGTGAACAGAAAGCCAAGTGTAATGGAATCGCTCCCAAACAGACTTCAAAATTTGTGATTTTTACTAGCAAAAAAGAGGATTGGTGCCCCCTTCCGGGGTCAGGTCCGCCATTTCTACACGAGCTCAACCGTAGCTCATGCTACGGTTGAGCTCGTGTAGAAATGGCGGACCTGACCCCGGAAGTGCTTAGAATTTGATGGACAGGCCGACCGTCCAGCTCCAGTCAGGCGTATTCCGGTTCAAGCCGCGTGACAATGCGGTGTCGACCTGCACGCTGTCGCTCAGCAGATAGGCGCCGCCGATGTCGAAGGTGGTGAGCGAGCCGCCATCGCGGCCGCGCGCGATCCGCGGCGCGGAGTATTCGATGAACGTGCGGAAGCGCTCGCTCCACTCTTTGCCCAGCACGATACCGAATATGCCGCTGGTGTAGCGCTCGCCGTTGTCATTGTGCTGCCAGGCGACGCCGGGCATGACGCCCAGCCCGAAATCGCCGGGCAATTCCCACTCGGCCGCCAACCGCAGCGAGCCGCCTTTGCCGGCCGCGCGGAAGCTGCCGCTGCCGCTGTCCAGGTCGACGTGCGCCAGCACGCCCAGCGACGGCCGTGCGCCCTGCTCGTCGGCCACATGCCATTTCACGCCCAGCGAGACGTCGGCGTAGCCGTTTTCGCTGGTGCGCTGGCCGGTGGTGAGGTCGTCCGTTATCAGGCGCATGCGGCCATCGGTTTCAATCCGGGCTTCCACCGTGTCGCTGATGCCGAAACGTAACAGGGTCGGCGTCGAATACGTACGTTCCTTGATGCCATTGGCCTTGTTGCGATCCAGCGCCAGGCTGGTTTCGATCTGAAATCGGCCAGCGCCAACCACATTGCTGGATTCGACGAAATCGGGGCGGTCGGTGACGATCTGGTCTTTTTCTTCGGCGGCGTGGGCCAGCAGCGGCACCAGCATGAGGACGGTAGTCCATAAACGAGGCATACTCCCTCCATTCCATGATGCACAATGGACATTACCCTAACACATTTTCCATATTGAAAGATGATAGAAAAACTTCCCACTGCTGCCCTGGAGGCGTTTCTGATCTACCTGAACGACCATCTCGCGGACAATGGCCGCGACGGTGCGCCCTACTTCCAGCCGCTGCCGCGCGATGCCTCGCATCTGCCGCCGGAAAAGGCGGAGGCGTTCCGGCAAGGCCTGCAAACCGAGGTCGGCCAGCCAGGCTGGCGGCGGGTATGGGTGGCGCGGGCGGACGATGGCGGCATTGCCGGCCATATCGACTTGCGCGGGCATCCGGAAAGCCACACCGGCCATCGCTGCCTGCTGGGCATGGGCGTCCATCGCGCGCATCGTCAACAGGGCCTGGGCGGCAAGCTGATCGCGCACGCCGAAAACTGGGCCTTGCTGGCCGGCGTGCAGTGGGTGGACCTGCAGGTACTGTCGGTGAACACGCCGGCCATCCATCTCTATGAGCGCAGCGGCTACCGCAAAATCGGCGAAATCCCCAATATGTTCCTGATCGACGGCAAGCACTTCAGCTACACCATCATGACCCACCGCCTGCGCTAAGCGAGTGTCCGGTTCCGGACGATGGTGCGCGCAGACGGGCAGCACCTCTTTGCCAGCCTTAGCCTAGTGCATTGATTTATAAGGTTTTATAAGCTGGTACAGGGTTTGCACTAAGGTGGGCATGGATACCGAAATCTCCCCCGCCATCATCGCCCGCCGCAAGCGCAAGACTGCGCTGCTGGTGGCCGCCGTGCTTGCCACGCTGAGCCTCACCGCCTGGGCCATCAACCGCGCCGTCAGCCCCAGCGTGGATGCCGGCAACGTCAGCATCGCCACTGTCCGCACCGGCGCCATTGCCAACACCATCAACGCGTCCGGCATCGTGATTCCGGTGCACGAGGAGTTAGTGTCGAGCCCGGTCCAGACCCGCGTGGCCAAGGTGCACGCCAAGCCCGGCCAGCAGGTGCAGGCCGGCGAACTGTTGCTGGAACTGGATAGCCGCACCATCCAGCTGGCCATCGACGCGCTCAAGGAGCAACTGGCGCAACAGGAAAACCGCATCCTCGCGCTGACGCTGGAAATGGACCAGAAACGCAAGCAACTCAGCAGCGCCATCGAATTGCTGGAGCTGGATCTGCAAGCCACCCGCGTCAAGCTCGGCCGCTATCAAACGCTGCGCAAGGCCGGCGGCGTCTCCGCCGAGGATTTGCTGACTGCAGAACTGAATGTCCAGCGCACCGAGATCCAGCTGCGCCAGCACCGCGAGCAAATCGAGGACAGCAAGCGCGTCACCAACAGCAATATCGAAGGCGCACGCCTGCAGAAAAGCATTCTGCAAAAGCAGTTGAGCGAACAGCAGCAGCTGCTGGCGCAAACGCAGGTGCGCGCGCCGTTCGCCGGCATGCTGACCTGGCTGCTGGCCGACGAAGGCGCCAGCGTCAGCACCGGCCAGCTGGTGGCGCGCGTCTCCGAACTGAATAACTACAAGGTGGAAGCCTCGCTGTCCGATTTCCACGCGCGCGCCCTGAGCGCCGGCCAGCAGGTGGTGGTCGAGCAAGGCAACACCCGGCTGCAAGGCGAGGTGCAAACCGTGCTGCCGGAAATCCAGAACGGCACGATCAAGCTGCTGGTGACGCTGGCCGAGCCCCACCACAGCATCCTGCGCAACAAATTGCGGGTCGAGGTCAACATCATCACCGAGCAAAAACAGCACACCCTGCTGGCCGACAATGGCCCCGCCTTCAACGGCCGCGGCCCGCAGGAAATTTTCGTGGTGCACGACGGCATCGCCCGCAAGACCACGCTCAACATCGGCGCCAGCGATGGCAAGGCCGTCGAAATCCTGTCCGGCGCCCGTGCCGGCGACCAGCTCATCATTTCCGATACCAGCCGCTACAAGGAGCGCGACAGCCTCCGCGTGGCCCAATAAACAAGGAGAACACCGTGATCCGCCTGAACAAAGTCAGCAAAACCTACCAGACCGACAAGGTCGAAACCCTGGCCCTGAAAGATATCGACCTGCACGTCGAGAAATCCGAATTCGTCAGCATCATGGGACCCAGCGGCTGCGGCAAAAGCACGCTGCTCAACCTGATCGGCCTGCTCGATGAACCGGGTTCCGGCGCCATCCACGTGGCCGGCGCGCCGGTGGCGTCATACAAGGACAAGTATGTGGCCAAGCTGCGCAATAACACCTTCGGCTTCATCTTCCAGAGCTTCCACCTGATTAACGACCTGCGCGTGATCGACAATGTCGAACTGCCGCTGTTGTACCGCAACGTCTCCACCAAGAAGCGCCAGCGGCTGGCGCGCGAGGCGCTGGAAAAAGTCGGCCTCGGGGCGCGCATGGACCACTACCCGAACCAGCTGTCCGGCGGCCAGCAGCAGCGCGTGGCGATCGCGCGCGCCATCGTCGGCCAGCCGCAAGTCCTGCTGGCCGACGAGCCCACCGGCAACCTCGATAGCAAGATGGGCCAGGAAGTGATGGACATCCTGCTCAAGCTGCACAGCGAGGGCACCACCATCGTCATGGTCACCCACAACGAGCAGGAGGCCAGACTAGCCACCCGCATCGTGCGCGTGTTCGATGGCCAACTGGTCGCGTAAGGAGTCCGCATGTTCCGCAATTATCTGCTGACCGCATGGAAGGTCTTCATGCGCCGCAAGCTGTTCACCGCCATCAATCTGCTGTGCATCGTGTTGACCCTGGTGGTGCTGATGGTGGTGACGGCTCTGCTGCAAAACACCTTCTACCCGACCGGCGTGGAGGGTAAGAGCGAGCGCTACCTGCAAATGATCATGTTCCAGTCCAGCCATACCGACAAGGGCGGCCAGCGGCGCGGCACGCTCGGCTACAAGCTGATCGAACAGTATCTCAAGCCGCTCAAGCATGCCGAGCTGGTGTCGGCCGCCACCTTCCCGATGTCGGTTTCGGTCTACCAGCAGGATCAGGTCAGCAGCCTGCTGATGCGGCATACCGATGCCGAGTACTGGAAGATCCTCGACTTCACCGTGCTGCAGGGCCGCCTGTACGACGCCGCCGATGTCGAGCAAAGCCGCATGGTGGCGGTGCTCAACGAATCCACCGCGCGCCTGCTGTTCCCCGGCCAGAGCTGGCTCGGCCAGAAGTTCAGCGCCGGCGGCCAGATCTTCACCGTGATCGGCGTGGTCAGGGATGAGATGCACGTCAACGCCTTTTCCGACATCTGGGCGCCTGTCACCTCGCAGCCGTCGAGCGACTACAAGAGCAAGCTGTTCGGCGGCTTCGTCGCCATCATGATGGCGCACTCGCCGGAAGAACTGCCGGCCCTGCGCAAGGAAATCATGGACGTGGCCAGGACCGTGCAGTACGACGACCCCAACATCTTCAACGTCACCAAAATGTGGGGCGACTCCAAGCTGGCCCTGTTCGCGCGCACCCTGCTCAATGACCAGACCGAAGACGGCGGCGCGGCCACCCTGCTCACCTGGATCGTCGTGCTGATGCTGCTGTTCATGGCCCTGCCGGCGCTAAATCTGGTCAACCTGAATATCGGCCGCATCCTGGAACGCAGCAGCGAGATCGGCGTGCGCAAGGCCTTCGGCGCCACCAGCCGCCAACTGGTGGCGCAACTGGTGATGGAAAACGTGCTGCTGTGCCTGATCGGCGGCGCCATCGGCCTGGTGCTGGCCGCCGGCGTGCTGTGGTGGCTGGAAGGCTCGGGCCTGATTCCCTACCTCAAGGTCAACCTCAATCTCGCCGTGTTCGGCTACGGCTTGTTGATCACGCTGGTGTTCGGTGTGCTGTCGGGTGTGATCCCGGCCTGGAAAATGTCGCGCCTGGCTCCGGTCCATGCGCTGAAAGGAAACGCATAATGCTGCGCCATTTGTTAAAACTGATCTGGAAACGCAAGTCCCGCAACATGATGCTGAGCCTGGAAATCCTGCTGGCCTTCCTGGTGGTGTTTGCGATTGCCGCCTTCGGCCTGCGCTACTGGCAACTGTTCCAGCTGCCGACCGGCCACGGCTGGCGCAACCAGTGGTCGGTCAGCATGCGCACCGCGCAGGAGCTGCCCAACGATCCCGTCATTTTTGAGAACATCAAGCGCAGCCTGCGCGAGATGCCGGAGGTCGAGTCGGTGGCGTTCAGCTCGTTCGGCACCTATGAAATGTCGCGCTGGAGCGAGGAATACGTGCTGCCCGACGGCAGCCAGCAACTGACGGTGGACGGCATAGGCGTGAGCGACGACTACTTCGCCACCATGGACATGACCATCGCACAGGGCCGCTTCTTCTCCACCATGGACGACAACGCCGATGCCGCGCCAACCGTCATCAACCGCCGCCTGGCCGATAAATGGTTTGCCGGCAAAAACCCGATCGGCCAGATTTTCGCGGTGCAGAAGCGCGACAAAACGCAGGGCCAGCGCTACCGCGTGGTCGGCGTGGTGGAGCAGTTCCGTTCGCACGGCGAGCTGATGGACCCGGTCTACTTCATGCTGCCGCGCTGGATGCCGGGTGTGGGCAAGGACGCGGCCAACAACATCATGATCAAGGTAAAGCCCGGCACGCCGCGCAGCTTTGAAACCCGGCTGAACGCCAGGCTCAAGCAAATCCGCAACGACTGGAACTTTGTCATCACCACGCAGGCCGACGCCCGCGCCTCCATGCTCAAGACGCAGACCATCCCGCTGGTGATCCTGTCGGTGATCGCGGCCTTCCTGCTGGTGATGGTGGCGTTCGGCCTGTTCGGCGTGCTGTGGCAGAACACCACCCAGCGCATCCCGGAAATCGGCCTGCGGCGCGCGCTGGGCGCCGATGCGGGCGCCATTTACCGGCAGATCGTCTCCGAGCAATTCCTGCTCAGCAGCGGCGCCATGCTGATCGCGCTGGTGCTGCTGGTGCAACTGCCGCTGACCGGCGTGTTTGGCGACGACCTGAACTGGGGCGTGTTCTTCGGGGCGACACTGCTATCGGCAAGTGTGATCTATCTGCTATCCTTGCTTTGTTCGCTGTACCCGGGCTGGCGCGCCGCGCGCCTGAGCCCGACCCAGGCGCTGCACTACGAATAAATAATGGAATCCACTCGCAAGCAACGCATTTTAATTATCGACGACGACAGCGCGGTACAAGTGTCGCTGGCCTTGCTGCTCAAGCAGTCCGGCTACGACGCGCTGTGCGCCGACGATCCGAAGCAGGCGCTGGCCATGCTGGCGGCGCAGCCGGTCGACCTGGTTTTGCAGGACATGAATTTCTCGCTGCAGACCAGCGGCGAGGAAGGCTTGCAACTGCTGGCCGACATTCGCGCCGCGCAACCGGCGCTGCCGGTGCTGCTGATGACGGCGTGGGGATCGATTGCGCTGGCGGTGCGCGGCATGCAAGCCGGCGCGGCCAATTTCTTCACCAAGCCTTGGGATAACACGCAGCTGGCCGAGCTGGTGCGCACCACGCTGGAGACGGCGGCGCCGGCGGCGCGCTCGTCGCGCCAGGCGCTCGATGCACAATTCGATTTCCGCGCGATTGTGGGTGAACATCCGCGCCTGCTGAAAGTGCTGACCACCATCGGCCAGGTCGCCAACACGCGCGCGCCGGTGCTGATACTGGGTGAGAGCGGATGCGGCAAGGAGTTGATTGCCGATGCGATCCATCGCAACAGTTCGCGCGCGGGCGAGGCCATCGTCAAGATCAATATGGGGGCGATTACGCCGTCGCTGTTTGAAAGCGAAATGTTCGGCCATGTGCGCGGCGCCTTCACCGACGCCAAGAGCGACCGCAAAGGCCATGTGGCCACGGCGCACAAGGGCACGCTGTTCCTAGACGAGATCGGCGAACTGAATCGCTCGGATCAGGTCAAGCTGCTGCGGGTATTGCAGGACCAGACCTACCAGCCGGTGGGCGCCAGCCGCAGCGAGAAGGCCGATGTGCGGGTGGTGTCGGCCACCAATCGCGAGCTGGCGGAGCTGGTGGCTGGCGGCGAGTTCCGCGAGGATTTGTTTTACCGGCTGAATCTGATCACCATCCGCTTGCCGCCCTTGCGCGAGCGGCGCAGCGATATTCCGCTGCTGGCGCGGCACATCATCGGCGAAGTGTCGGACAGTTATGGCCTGCCGGCGGCGACGATCACGCCGCAGGCACTCGAATGGCTGAGCGCCCAGCCGTGGCCGGGCAATATCCGGCAGTTGAAGCAGACGCTGGAGCGGACATTGCTGCTGGTCGGGCGCAGCGAGCTGCGGCAGGCCGATTTCGTCGCGGTGGAGCAGCACGCGCATGGCGGCGGGCCGGGCGCGGCGGGCGCGCGGCTGGGCGTGGATGGCATGACGCTGGAGCAGGTTGAACGCCACATGATCGTCCACGCGCTGGAACAACATCACGGCAATATCTCGCGCGTGGCAAAAGCGCTCGGATTAAGCAGGACCGCGCTCTACCGCCGCCTCGAACGCCACGGCCTTGGCAGCGCCCCCGACGCCAGCGACGGCGGCAACCTCGCCCACGCCAGCGCGCGCATGGGCGACTGGCGATGAGCTTGCGGCGGCGGCTGTACGCCTACCTGATCGCCGCCCACCTGCTGTTTTTGGCGCTCACGGTGCTGCTATTCCGCAGCCAGCCGGCACTGATGCTCGGGCTGGAAGCGGCCGTGCTGCTCAGCTTTGCGCTCGGCATCCGCCTGATCCGCCGCGCGCTGGAACCGCTGGGCTACACGCGCCATTTCCACGACCTGCTGCAAGATCAGCACTACGCCGCCCGCCTGCAGAGCAGCGGCGACGCCGAACTGAACGAGCTGGTCCAGCTATTCAACACCATGCTGGGCGCGCTGTATCAGGAACGCCTGCAGATCGGCGAACAGCAAGGCTTCCTCGACCGCCTGCTGGAAGCCACCCCCAGCGCCGTCATCGTGTTCGACTTCAACGGCCGCATCAGCCTGTTGAACGCCAGCGCGCAAGCCCTGCCCGGCCTGCAAGACGCCAAAGGCAAGACCCTGGCCGACTGCCCGCCAACCGACCTGCTCACCCAGCTGGACGCCCTGCCGCTGGGCGACTCGCAACTGCTGGCCGACGCCGACGGCCGGCGCTACCGCGGACAGCGCGGCCAGTTCTACGACCGCGGCTTCGCCCGCCACTTCCTGCTGGTCGAGGAACTGACCGAAGAACTGGAAAGCTCGGAAAAAGCCACCTACGAAAAACTGATCCGCGTGCTCGCGCACGAAGTCAACAACACCGTCGCAGCCACCGGCTCGGTACTGGACTCGCTGCTCTACTACCGCAGCCAGCTGGCCGAGCGAGACAGCGAAGACTTCGGCACCGCCATTCTGGCCGTGCAGCGCCGCAACGCCAGCCTGGGCGAATTCATCGAACGCTTCACGCGCGTGGTGAAAATGCCGGCGCCGGAACGGCGTCCCGTCGTCGTGCGCGACATCATGGACGACATCCTCTACCTGTATCGGGAACAATGCCGCAGCCGCGGCATTGGCATCGCGTGGGAGCGCTGCGACGATGTGCCGGCCATCGCCATGGACCGCCACCTGATGGAACAGGCACTGCTCAACGTGGTAAAGAATGCGATGGAGGCGGCCGAAGCGGGCCTGGGCGAAGACAAGCGCATCGCCTTCGTGCTGGCGCGCGAACAGGAAGGCATCCGCCTGTCGGTGATCGACAGCGGCAACCTGCTGGGCGAGGTCCCGGCGCGGCAACTGTTCACGCCCTTCTTCACCACCAAGAAAGGCGGCCAGGGCATAGGCCTGCTGTTCGTGCGCGAAGTGCTGAACCGGCACGGCTTCCACTACCGGCTGGCCGCCACCGGCAGCGGCGCGACCAGCTTCGATATCTGGCTTTAAATTCGGGGTCAGAGCCGACAATCGGACATTTCGCGCGCGAAATGTCCGATTGTCGGCTCTGACCCCGAATTTTTACTGCACGCGCTGCACTTTCGGATTGCGGTGCGCGCCTTCGATGTCGAGGAAGATCGCGCCCAGCAGGCCGCGCTTGACGGTCACTTTGGGATTGTTCAGCTCCACCACGTCTTCCGTATCGTCCACCACTTTCCACACCTGGCCATTGGCCAGGCGGATGCGCTGGCCACGCACCCAGCCGTCGAACGGACCGGCGATGCTGGTCTCGATGGAATTCAGGCGCGCCGATTTCAGGATTTCCGGCTCGCGGCCAAACATGGCCGCCATCTCGGCTTCGGTAGGCGCGGCCACGGTGGTGTAAGCCGGTGCGGCGGCACGCGCTGCAGGGGCATTGGCAGCGGTCGCTGCGGTCGCTGCGGCCGGGGCCGCCGGATTGACCACAATCGCGTTATAACAGGCCAGGCGTACCGGGCCGTCTTCAAGCTGGCGGCATTTCAGCAGCGCCGCATCATCGGCCAGCGCGGCCGTCGAAACCAACATCAGGGCAAACAGGGCTTTCATCGCGACTCATCCATGAAAATGACATTGCCGCGATTATAGTCAGAATTCCTCCCAGTCGTCCTTGCCGCCCGACGCGGCACGAGCCAATTGCGGCTGCTTGCGCGCAGGCACGCTCGCTGTCGCACGCGCCGCAGCTTGGGGATGCGAGGCCGGCGCCATGCCATCCACCCGGAACACGCTGACCACCCGCTCCAGATTGGCAGCCTGAGTCTGCAGGGCCTCGGCCGCCGCCGCGGCTTCTTCCACCAGCGCGGCATTCTGCTGCGTCACCGTATCCATTTCGCTGACGGCCTGGTTGATCTGCTCGATGCCGGCGCTCTGCTCGTCGCCGGCCGAGGAAATCTCCGCCATGATGCCGGTCACGCGCTGCACGCTGGCCACCACCTCGTCCATGGTGCGGCCGGCCTGCTCCACCAGCTTGCTGCCGACCTCCACTTTCTCCACCGATGCGCCGATCAGTTCCTTGATTTCCTTCGCGGCCGAGGCCGAGCGGTGCGCCAGCGTGCGCACTTCCGACGCCACCACCGCAAAGCCGCGTCCCTGCTCGCCGGCGCGCGCCGCTTCCACCGCCGCATTCAGCGCCAGGATATTGGTCTGGAAAGCGATGCCGTCGATGACCGCAATGATCTCCACGATCTTGCGCGAGGACGCGTTGATGGCGCCCATGGTATCGACCACCTGCGACACCACCGCCCCGCCCTGCTGCGCCACCGCCGATGCCGACTGCGCCAGCTGATTGGCCTGGCGCGCATTGTCGTTATTGGCACGCACCGCGCTGGTCAGTTCTTCCATCGACGACGCCGTCTCTTCCAGCGAACTGGCTTGCTGTTCGGTACGCGCCGACAGGTCCTGGTTGCCGGCCGCGATCTCGGTCGAGGCCGCGGCAATGGTTTCTGTGCCGGTGCGCACCTCGGCCACGATGCGGGCCAGCGCGTCGCGCATCATCTTCATGGCGTGCAGCATGCTGTGATTGTCGCTGCCATGGGTATCGACCGCCACCGTCAGGTCGCCAGCGGCAATGCGCCCGGCAATCGCCGCCGCGTAATCCGGCTCGCCGCCCAGCTGGCGCACCAGCCCACGCGCGATGCGCACCGCTGCAATTGCGCCCACGGCAATCGCCAGGCCGCTCAGCATCAGCATCAGCGTGCGGGCGCGCTGGTAGGCGGTAGCGGCCGCCGCCGCATCGGCCTGATTGGTTTCTTTTTGCAGGGCGACATATTCGTCCATGGTGTCCTGCCAGGCCTGGGTGCTGGGGCCGGCTTGTTTCATCAGCAGTTCGGTCGCCTCGGCATCCTTGTTCTGCAGCGCCAGCTCAAAGATCTGGTTATTCAGCGGCCGCGTGATGTTGGCCTGGGCGGCGATACGCTCGCGGATTTCCACCCCCTTGGGCGTGGCCGGCATCTGTGCCAGCGCGTCCATCGCCTTGTTGTAGACCTCGCGCGCCCTGAAGACTTTTTCCATTTCCCTGCGGATGGCCGCTTCGTCATTGATCAACACCACGCTGCGCGTGACGCGCGCCACGATGTGCACCGATTCCGACATATCGTTCACCAGCTGCGTCTTGACCACGTTCTCATTGACGATGCGGTCCAGCTTGGCGTGGATGGCGCCCATATTGAATACCCCCAGCATGGCTACCAGCAGCAATAGCACCAGTACCAGTCCAAAACCCAGGCTCAGCCGGGTACCTACTTTCATGGTTGCCATACATAGACTCCTTGCAATGGGATATCAGCAGTGTACCTGCACCAGCTTTCAATATAGCTTCACTAATTTCCAGCTGAAAACAATTTACAACACTTGCATATTTAAATTTTGTATAGACATATAGCGAAATATTCCGTCATTCTCGTATGCTGGCATATAAAATGCTTGATCGGTCACAAACATGGGTAAGGGTAAGCTATGACGATCAATGTCATCCTCAATCTGCTGGCGGCGCTGGCGTTGCTCGGGCTGCTGTATGCGCAGCAGCGCAAGCATGCGTCCTTCTCGGTGCGCGTATTCACCGGCATGGGACTGGGCGTGGTGCTGGGCGCGGCCCTGCAAGCCATCTACGGCGCCGGCGCGGCCGAAGTGAAGACCACCGGCGATTATCTCGACATCGTCGGCACCGGCTACGTCAAGCTGCTGCAAATGATCGTGATGCCGCTGATTATGGTGTCGATTATTTCGGCCATCCTGAAACTGAAAGGCATCAATTCACTCGGCAAGATCAGCGCGCTGACCATCGGCACGCTGATGGCCACCACCCTGATCGCCGCCAGCATCGGCATCCTGATGGCCAAGGCCTTCGGCCTGACTGCGGTCGGCCTGACCGCCTCGGCCGCCGACATCGCGCGCGGCGTCTACCTGCAAGGCAAAGTGGAGACCGCGCAAGCGATCTCGCTGCCGAGCATGCTGCTGAGCTTCATCCCGGCCAATCCCTTCCTCGACATGACGGGCGGCCGCAAGACTTCCACCATTGCGGTGGTGATTTTCTCGGTCTTCATCGGCATCGCCGCCACCGGCATCCATGACAAGAAGCCGGACATCTTCGCTTCCTTCGAGCGCTTCATCCAGGTGGCGCACGCCATCGTGATTCGCATCGTCACCCTGGTGCTGCGCCTGACGCCATACGGCGTGTTCGCGCTGATGGCGCAAGTGGTGTCCAGCTCCAGCTACACCGACATCCTGCACCTGATCGACTTTGTGCTGGCCTCGTACAGCGCGCTGTTGCTGATGTTTGGCGTGCACCTGCTGATCGTCTCCGGCCTGGGCCTCAATCCGCTGCGCTGGACCAAAAAGATTCTGCCGCTGCTGACCTTTGCCTTTACCTCGCGCAGCAGCGCCGGCGCCATTCCGATGAGCGTGCAGACCCAGACCACCCGCCTCGGCACGGCGGAAGGCATCGCCAACTTTGCCGCCTCGTTTGGCGCCACCATCGGCCAGAACGGCTGCGCCGGCATCTATCCGGCCATGCTGGCGGTGATGATTGCGCCGACCGTGGGCGTGGATCCGTTCACGGTGAGCTTCATCGCCCCGCTGCTGGCCATCATCACCATCGGCTCGGTGGGCGTGGCCGGCGTGGGCGGCGGCGCCACCTTTGCGGCGCTGATCGTGCTGTCGTCGATGAACCTGCCGGTGGCGCTGGCCGGCCTGCTGATTTCGATCGAACCGCTGATCGACATGGGCCGCACCGCGCTCAACGTCAGCGGTTCGGTCACCGCCGGCGCGGTCGCCAGCCGCGTGCTGGGCGAAACCGACCAGGCCGTCTTCAACAGCGACGCCGAGCCGCCCATCGACAGCGAGCGCAAAGCCGCCTAAGCCTCACACCCCAGGCGGGAACCGCCGGCGCGCCGGCGCAGTCTAATCCTTTCCCTTAACACGAAAGGAAAAAACGATGACTATCCAGCCTCATACCATGAAAGTCCTGCTGGGCGCGGCGCTGGCGGCAACGCTGCTCGGCGCCTGCAACAAGCACCCGACAGACCAGCCCACCACGCCCACCACGGCCTCGCCCGAGGCGGCCGCGCCAGCCGCCACGCCCGGCGGCGGCGCTGACGCTGCCGGCGGCACGGGCGGCACCAGCGGCGGCAATAATACCGGCGGCACCGGTTCCACGCCGCCCAGCCAGCAAACCAATCCTCCGCCACCGACCAAGCAGCAATAAAAAAGAAAAAGGGCCCGAAGGCCCTTTGGTTTGCTGCGCGGTGCAGGACTTAGAACTTGTAGTTGTAAGCGATACCGATCAGCGACAGGTGGGTCTGGTAGACGCCACGCGTGGTTTCGCCGTTGCCGGTGCAGGTGGTCTGCAGCGGGTTGCAGTTGTTGGTGTAGTTGATCTTCGCATCCTTGAAGTCCAGGTAGCTGTAGGCCAGATCGATCGACGAGCGCGGGCTCAGCTTCCAGTTGGCGCCGAAGGAATACTGCATGCGGTCGCTGTCCGGCAGCGCTGGGTGGGTCAGCTCGGCGCTCTTGACCGGCGACTCGTCATACGCCACGCCGGCGCGCAGGGTCAGGTTTTCGTTGTAGGCGTAGTTGCCGCCCAGCGAAACGCGCACGGTGTTTTTCCACTGCTGGCGGATCACTTCATTGCCTTCGCCGGTGCCCGGGAACTGGATGTCCAGGTCGCCCATGCGGTTGTGGCGCGCGAAGGTCACATCAGCCATGCCGGCCCACTTCGAATTGAACTGGTGGAATACGTTGGCCGACACGGTTTCCGGCGTGCGCAGCGACACCAGCGCGGCCGAGTTGGCTTTGTGCGAAGCCGTCTGCAGTACCTTGTTGACGATAGGATCGCTGGTCACTTGCGAGAAGTCCCACACGGTGCTGCCCTTCAGCTGGTGCGATACCGACGAGCGGTAAGCCAGGCCGAAGCGGGTGTTCTCGTCCAGGGTGAACAGGTAACCCAGGTTGAAGCCCCAGCCCCAGTCCTTGCCGTCGTTCGAGCCATGGGCATCGCCGGCCGTGCGCAGCAGCGCCGGATTGCCGCCCAGGGCAGCGATCTGCTTGGCCAGGGCCGCGCCCTGCGCTGCGCCGGCGCCGGTCGACAGCGCGGCGACCGAGCCCGGCACGTCCACCGCCTGGCCCAGCTCGGCCTTCATGAATTCGGCGTCGATGCCGAAGCCGAAGGCGTGGTGTTCATTCAGCTTCCACGACACCGACGGATTCAGGGTCACGGCTTCCAGCTTGATGTTGGACAGGGCGTAGCGGCCGTTCCAGGTATTGCCGTAGTTCAGTTTGGCGCCGTAAGGCACGAACAGGCCCATGCCCACGGCCCACTGGTCGTTCAGCTTCTTGCTGATGTACAGCGATGGCGCGGTCACCGAATCCGGTGCGTAATCCTTGGCGGCGGTGCCGCCGGTCGGTGCGCCGGTGAAATGGGTCGAACCGGTGTCGTTGTAGGTCGAGTGCGGCACTACCACGGTGGCGCCGGCGCTGATCTGCATACCTTCCAGGCGCGACAGGCCTGCCGGGTTGTAGAAGATGGTCGAAGCATCGCTGGCTTCGGCGCCGTTGGCGTCAGCCGTGCCCTGGCCGGCCACGCTTTGCGAACCGAAACGGTAGCCCGATGCCTGGGCGCCGGCGGAAATGGCGCTCAGGGCGGCGGCGATGATGAGGGGGAGATATTTGTGCTGCATGACAGTCTCGCTTTATGAATGGTTTTTTTGGGTCCGGTAACCAAAATTGGTACTGGAAGGCCAGCAGCATACACCAAAAATCGGTAAACCGAGCATTCGCTCTGCATTTCAGGAATAAAAAAAGGGCCCGCAGGCCCTTTCTTTGGATTAATTGCAAATTCTACTATGCAATTTTACGCGGTTCTTCCACCTGCGCTGGCGGCGTCGGCGTGCGGCCCCGCAGCTTGCGCACGCCGGCCATCACCAGGCGGTAGACCAGGCGCACCAGCAGCACGAACAGGATGGCTTCCACCACGATGGAGGCCACCGCCGCCACCATGCCGAAGCGTTCGGCGCGGCGATGCACCTTGGCGATGGCGCTGTCCTTCTTGATCTCGATGCTGTCGTAGAAGGTTGGCACCATCAGCAGGGTCAGCAGGGTCGAGGTGATGGTGCCGCCGATGATGGCAATCGCCATCGGACGGTAGAACTCACCGCCCTCGCCCAAGCCGATGGCCACCGGCAGCATGCCGGCGATCAGGGCAAAAGTCGTCATCAGGATAGGACGCAGACGCATGCGGCCGGCGTACATCAGCGCATCCTCGCGGCCAAAGCCTTCTTCCTCGCGCTTGCGGGCCGCATCCAGCAGCAGGATGGCGTTCTTGGCGACCAGGCCCATCAGCATGATCACGCCGATCAGGCTCATCAGGTTGATGGTGCTGTTGGTCAGCAGCAGGCCGATCACCACGCCGATCAGCGACAACGGCAGCGACAGCATCACCGCGATCGGCGCCGTGAAGGAACCGAACTGCATCACCAGGATCAGGTACATCAGGCCGACGCCGGCCACCAGCGCGATCGCCATGGCGCCGAACACTTCCTGCATGTCCTTGCCGGCGCCGCCCAGCGCCAGGCCGTAGCCCGGCGGGAAGTCGATGTCCTTGACCAGCTTCATGGCATCGCTGGTCACTTCACCCGGCGAACGGCCTTCGACGTTGGCGCTGACCGAAATCACGCGCTTGCCATCCTTGTGCTTGATGGTGGACGGCCCCTTGCCCATGGTGACGCGGGCGATCTGGTCCAGCGGCACCATCTGGCTGGTGCCCGACACCGCGATCGGCAGGCGCTCGATGTTCTCGGCGCTGGTGCGGTCTTCCGGCGCCAGGCGCACCGCCACGTCGCGCGACTCGCCGGTCGGGTCGACCCAGTCGCCCACCTCGATGCCGGCAAAGGCCACGCGCAGCGCCTGCGCCGCGTCGCCGGCGGCTATGCCCATCGAGTTGGCCAGACCACGGTTCAGTTCGATCTGCAGCTCGTCCTTCGGATCCATTTCCGACAGGCCGACGTCCACCGCGCCCGGCACCTTGCGCAGGCGGTCCATGAAGGCGTTGGTGATTTCCATCAGCTTGCGCGAATCGGTGCCGGTGAATTCAATCTGCACCGGCTTGCGGGCGCCGTTGCTCAGGTCGTCCAGCACGGTGTATTCGGCACCGACCAGGCCGGCCAGCTTCTCGCGCAATTCCTTGGCGATTTCGATGGCGCCGCGCTTGCGCTCGGTCTTCTTGCCGATGTCCACATAAATGCGGCCGCCGCTCAGGTTGACGTAGCTATTGGTTTCCTTGGTTTCCTTGATCGAACGGGCGATCACGGCCGCCTTTTCCAGTTTCAGGCGCGAGTATTCCAGCGAGCTCGACGACGGCGTCCGCACCTCGATCGCGATGGTGCCCCAGTCCGACGACGGCACGAAACTGGCGCCACCGTATTTGCCTTGCAGGACCAGCGCACCGACAAAGGTGGCAATCGCGATCACGGCCATCGAACGGCGGTGATGCAGCGCCCATTCGATCACATTGCCGTAGCGGTCGGCCTGGTGGTCGAACCAGTGGTTGAACTTGGCGAAATACTTTTCCAGGCCCTTGCGCGGCGCGTCATGGTGGCCCGGCGGGTCGCCCCAGAAGGCCGACAGCATCGGGTCCAGCGTGAACGAGATCAGCAGCGACACCGCCACCGAGCAAGTCACGGTCAGCGCGAACGGACGGAACCATTCGCCGGTGATGCCCGGCATGAAGGCCACCGGAATGAACACCGCCATGATGGAGAAGGTGGTGGCAGCCACCGCCATACCGATCTCGGCCGTGCCTTTCAGCGCGGCGGTGCGGCGGTCGGCGCCCAGCTGCATGTGGCGCACGATGTTTTCCCGCACCACAATGGCGTCGTCGATCAGCACGCCAATCGCCAGCGACAGGCCCAGCAGGGTCATGAAGTTCAGCGTGAAACCGCACAGCCAGACGCCGATGAAGGCCGCCAGCACCGAGGTCGGCAGCGACAGCGCGGTGATCAGGGTCGAGCGCCACGAGTTCAGGAAGGCGTACACCACGAAGATGGTCAGGCCGGCGCCGAACACCAGCGCCTCGATCACGTTGTTCAGGCTGCTCTCGGCGTTCTTGCCGTCATCCTGGGTGACTTCCAGCTTGGTGCCGGCCGGCATTTCCTTCTGCATTTCCTCGGCCATCTCGCGGATTTTCTTGGCCACCGTCACGGTGGAGGCATCGCGCGAGCGGGTCACGGAAATACCGACGTTGGGTTTGCCGGAACGCACGCTCAGGCTGTTCACCTCGGCAAAGCCATCCTGGATGACCGCCACCTGCGACAGGCGCACCAGCTCGTTGCCATTGCGCTTGACCACCACTTGCTGGAACTCGTCCGGACGCTCGATGCGACCGACCAGGCGGATGCTCTTTTCATCCAGCTCGCCGCGCACCTTGCCGACCGGCGCATTGGTGTTCTGGTTGCGCAGCGCGTTGACCACGTCGCCCACCGACACATTGTATTCGCGCAGCTTCTCGGCCTTCAGCAGCACGCTCAGCTCGCGCCGCAGCGAGCCGTCGATATTGACCGAGGCCACGCCGTCGATGCTGCGGAAGCGGTCGGCCAGCTTGTCCTCGGCCAGGCGCGAAATCTCGGCGTGGCTTTGGGTGCTGGACGACAGCGCCATCTGCATCACCGGCTGCGCCGACGGGTCGATGCGCACCAGGATAGGCTCGCGCATCTCGGTCGGCAGCTTGTAGCGCACCGCCGCGATGGCGTTGCGGATCTCGTCCGAGGCTTCGATCAGGTTCTTGGAGAAGGTGAACTTGATGAAGATGCTGGCCGAGCCTTCCGAGGCCGTGCTATTGGTCTCGGTCACGCCGGTAATCGAGTTCAGCGATTTTTCCAGGCGGTTGATGATCTCGCGCTCCACCGTCTCCGGCGAGGCGCCCGGATACGGGATGTTGACCACGATGAACGGGACTTCCACGTCCGGGTTCTGGTTGACGCGCAGCTTGTTCAGCGCCATCAAGCCGAGGCACATCATCGCGACGATCAGCACGATCGTGGCGATGGGCCGTTTAATACTGAAATCTGACAGGAACATGGCTGTTTATCCTTTTATTTTTCCGCGACCTTGCCGGACGAGGCCGAAGCCACAGCCTTCGGCGCCGTCAATTCCACTTTCTGGCCATCCTTGAAGCCGGACGCCGGCACGCGCACCACCATATCGCCGGCTTGCAGGCCGCTCAGCACCTGCAAGCGACCGCTGCGCTCGTCGCGCGCACCCAGGGTCAGCGGCACCTTGGCCAGCTGGCCGCCCTTGACGCGCCACACATAGTTGCTGTCGCCGGCCTGCACCAGCGCCGATGGCGGCACCATCAGCGACGACGTGACCTGCGATTCGACCCGGCCTTCGGCATACAGGCCGGCCACGCCCGGACGGACCGCATCGGCAAAGTCGACCAGCACTTCCACCTGACGGGTGACAGCGTTTGCAGACGGGTCCACACGTTTGATCTTGCCGTTGAAATTCTGGCCCTGGTAGCCGTTCACGCGGAACAGCACCGGCTGGCCGACCTTGACCACGCCCACCTTGTCGGCCGACACCATGCCTTCAAAGCGCATGCTGCTCGGGTCGATCACCTTGATCAGCTCCTTGCCCACCTGGGCCGTATCGCCATTCGACACCTTGCGGTCGCTGACGATGCCGTCGAACGGGGCACGCACCACGGTGCGGGTCAGTTGCTGGCGCGCCGCCACCGAGCGCGAACGGGCCGCCGCCAGATCGCTCTGGGCGTTATTGCGGCGCACTTCGGCGTCTTCCATGGCGGTGGTGGACACCATGCCGGAGGCCAGCAGGGTTTTCTGGCGCTCGTACATGCGCTGGGTCTGGGCCAGGGTTTGCTCGGCGGCGCGGGTGGCCTCGTCGGCCGAGGTCAGGCTGTCGCGGATGGCGGTTTCATCCAGGCGCAGCAGCACATCGCCTTTTTTGACCGGCTCGCCGTTCTCTTTAAGTACCTGAACTACAACCGCGCTGACCTCGGCGCGCAGGTCGGCGCGACGCTCCGGCTGGATCGAGCCGGTGATCACCGGACCGGACGCCAGGGCGTCGGACTGGATGGTCAAAGTGTCCTCCGGCGACATCTGCAACGTCACTTTCGGTTCATCTTTACCTGCGGAAGCGGTGGCCGAGGCGCTGGCTCCGGCTTTTTCAGGCTCCTTGGCGGATTTGCCACATGCGACCAGGGCAGAGGCAATGGCGAGAGCTAGAAGGGTTTTGCGCAACATAAAGTTCTCCGAATAAGTGACACGTCAAGTGCTTTTAGAATGAGCCAGACTACAGGGCGCAAAGTATCCGCGACCAGCGTTATCAGGTCAACCACAGTGCGACGGACGGTAGAATTTGTGGCTGAAACGCCAAATACGGGGATGAACGGTAAACCGGGGATGTGCGGAACCGGACAATGTCCGGCCCCGGAGCGGACAGCGCGGACAGTCAGCCGCGGCCGAAAACAGCGTGAATGATGTGGCCGATAATGATGCCGGTGGTCAGGCCGCCGGCGATTTCCACCAGCGTGTGGCCCATGCGCTCGCGCAGCCACTTATGACCGCCATCGTCCTTGGCGAGGCGGTTGATGGCGGCGGCCTGCTTGCCGACGTGCTGGCGCAGGCTATTTGCATCAATGATAACAATGAAGCACAGCGTCACCGCCACGCCGAATGCCGGGTGGCCGATGCCCTCGCGCAGCGCGATCAGGGTCGCCATGCTGGACACCACGGCGCTGTGATTGCTCGGAAAACCGCCGTTGCCGACCAGATTAAAGGCCCACTTGCGGGCCTTGGCGCTATTAATCAGGAATTTGATCGGGCCGACCGTAACCCAGGTAATCAGCGGCGTAACGAGATAAGCGATGTCCATCGTGGCAATCCTTTGCATTTTTGTGGCGACATTATGGCAGACGGTCCCCAGCGGCGGAAGCAAGTAATATAAAATTCAGGCTACCCCAATCATTTCAAAAAAGATAACAATGCAGCACTTCCGCATCTCTTTCGCCGTCACCTTCATCCTCATGGCCCTGGCTGGCTGGTGGGGCTACAACCACGGCGGCGCCAGCGGACTGGCGCAGGCGCTGTGGATCACGGCGGTACTGGGCGTGATGGAAGTCTCGCTGTCGTTCGACAATGCGGTGGTCAACGCCTCGGTGCTGCGCCACTGGAACGAATTCTGGCGCAAGCTGTTCCTGACCGTCGGCATCCTGGTGGCGGTGTTCGGCATGCGCCTGCTGTTCCCGCTGCTGATCGTCTCCATGGCCACCGGCTACGGCCTGCTGGAGGTGTGGCATATGGCCACCACCACGCCGGACGAATATGCGCGCCACCTGACCGGCGCCCATGCCCAGGTGGCGGCGTTTGGCGGCGCCTTCCTGCTGCTGGTGTTCCTCGACTTCCTGTTCGACGACCAGAAAGAGTTGCACTGGCTGGGCTGGATGGAGAAGAAACTGGGCCAGCACGGCACCGAAAGCCTGTCCGTGCTGCTGGCGCTGGCGGCGGTGTTCGGCTGCGTGTCGCTGGCCGAGGCCGACGAACAATACAAAGTGCTGACCGCCGGCGTGGTCGGCGTGATCGTCTACCTGGCGGTGGGCTGGATCAGCAGCCTGCTGGAGGAAGACGAGCCGGACGACGAGGACGATACCACCGAAGCCGGCGTGGCGCCGGTGGCGGCCAGCATCGCCAAGGGCAGCTTCGGCGGCTTCCTGTATCTGGAAGTGCTGGACGCCTCGTTCAGCTTTGACGGTGTGATCGGCGCGTTTGCGATTACCAGCGACGTGGTCATCATCATGCTGGGCCTGGCGATAGGCGCCATGTTCGTGCGCTCGCTGACCGTCTTCCTGGTGCACAAAGGCACGCTGGAGGAGTATGTCTACCTGGAGCACGGCGCCCACTATGCGATCGGCATCCTGGCCCTGATCATGCTGGCCAGCGTGAAATACCATATTCCGGAGTGGTTCACCGGGCTGTCCGGCGTGGCCTTTATTGCGGTGTCCCTGTGGTCGTCGGTGCGCCACAAACGGCGCCACGCCGCGTGATAAGATGCGCAACGTTGCCTAACTCAGAACGACCATGACCAATTCCAAACGCGTACTGCTGTACTTTATCGGCCTGCTGGCCGCCGCCCTGCTGCTGCTGGCCGCCTATACCTGGGCCATGCTGCATATCTCCTACTCGGATGGCGAGCGCGCCGGCTACCTGCAGAAATTCTCCAGCCGCGGCTGGATATGCAAGACCTGGGAAGGCGAAATCCTGCTGACCTCGATGCCGGGCGCGATCCCGGAAAAATTCGAATTCAGCGTGCGCGACGAACAGGTGGCCCAGCAACTGACCGCCGCCACCGGCAAGCGCGTGGTCCTGACCTACGCCCAGCACAAGGGCGTGCCGACCCAGTGCTTCGGCGAAACCGAGTATTACATCACCAAGGTCGCGGTCCAGCCCTGACCGTGCCCATGGGCTAGCGTAAGACGGTTTTTTTTGAATTCCGGTAGACTCGGCTTTTTACCGGAGCTTCTATCATGCAACGTACCTTCTTCGCCGCCGCGGCGCTGGCCGCGGCCGGCCTGGCGCCGGCGCAGGAAGTGACAGCCTATGGCGGCGCGCTGCGCGTGCGCGAGGCCGACCAGCTTACCTTCAGCGCAGGCGCCTCCTACTCCCATCCGGTCGACGAGCATATCGCGCTGAGCCTGAGCTACCTGAACGAGGGCCATCCGCAAAGCCACCACCGCGACGGCGTGGCCGCCCAGCTGTGGCTGCGCAGCGGCGGCAATGAGCCGGGCTGGAGCTTCGGGGCCGGCATCGGCCAGGACTATTACTTCGACACCACCAACCTCCACAGCAGCAGCGGCGCGCAGTACACCAACGACCACGGCTGGGCCAACATCTACAGCCTGCAAGCCACCTACCACTACCCGGACAGCCGCTGGTACAACCAGCTGCAGATCAACCGCATCACGCCGTCCAGCAAGGACGCCACTACCTCGCTGATGTTTGGCGTGGGCTACCGCTTCAATGGCGTCAAGGGCGACAAGCTGCATCTGGAAGGGCCGGGCACGGACGAGGCGCTGACCCTGATGGCGGGGCAAGGCATCAGCAACAGCCTGCGCTCGGAGCGCTCCACCATCGGCGCGCTGGAATACCGGCGCGCGGTCGGGCGCTATGTGGATTGGACGGTGACCGGGCTCTACGAGGGCAATACGCCGCAGAGCAAGCGCAACGGCGTGGCCACGCAGCTGTGGCTGATCCGTTCGCTCAATACCAAGGTGGAACTGGGCATGGGCGCCGGCCCCTACTTCAATGCCCGGGTGCCGGACGGCGAGGGAAAGCGCTCGCACCGCGCCGGGCTGGTGACGGTGGGGGCGCGCTACCACCTGCTGCGGCACGTGGTGGCCGAGGCGGCGTGGAACCGCGTGGTGACCGATTACCACCGCGATGCCGACCTGTTGCTGATCGGCCTGGGCTACAGCTTCTGACCCCGCAAGGCGGCGAGGGTTGAATCAACGCGCGCGCCAGACGGCCTGGGCGGACGCCGGCTGACGTGCAGCCTCCTTGCGCGCGCGGGCATCATCCAGCGTGGCGACCACATTGCAGCCCTCCGCAGCCAGCGCTTCCTCCGCCGCCACCTTGGCCTGCACCGACGCCAGCACCTTCTGCGCCGCCGCCAGGCGACGGGTTTCGAGTTCCAGCAACTTCTGCTTGGTCGCGGTCATCGCGGCCGTGGTCTCGGCCACCTTGCGCTGCATGATAGCGTGCGCCTGTGCCGCCGCCAGCAAGGCTTGCTGTGCGGCCGCCTTGTCGGCCACCGCCTGCGCCGCTTCCTGCTCGGCCAGTTCCCGCAGACGCATGGCTTCCGCCTCGGCTTGCGCCTCGTCGGCGCGCTGGCGGGCGTTGGCCGCCACATTCTTCTCCGCCTCCAGACGACCGGCAATCGCCTGCGATGCACGCAGCTCCGATGCCGTGGTGATGCGCTGCTGGGTCAGTTTCTGGTCGATCAGCGCCAGCGACTTGCGCTCGGCGTCCACGAATTCGCGTTCGGCTTGCAGCAGTTCCTCCGCCTTGGCGGCCTTCTCCTGCTCCACGCGGGCGCGCTCGGCGTGCACCACGCCCAGCTCCACCGCCAGGCTGGCTTGCGCCGCCAGCGCTTGCGCGGCAATCGCTTTCTGCTCGGCCTCGGCCGACACCTGTGCAGCCATCACGCGCGCCGCCTCGGCTTCCTGATTGGCGGCGTCGGCCAGACGCTGGTCGGCTTCGCGCTGCTGGCGCAGGGCTTCGGTCTGGGCGCGCTCGGCGGCAACACGCTGTTGCGCCGCCTCGGTGGCGAGCTGTTCGGCGTTCAATTTTTCTTTCAGCGCCACGATGGCTTGCTGCTCGGCGGCGGCACGCTCCTGCTCGGCCTGCAGCAGCGCGGCAGCCTGCTCGGCGCGTTGCGCGGCCACGGCATGGGCGGCCTTCTGCGCTTCCACCTGCTGCGCCAGGGTGGCGATTTCGGCCTGCTCGGCGGCGTTCTGGCTGGTGGCCAGTTCGGCGGCGGCGCGCGACAGGGCGGCGCGTTCGTTGGCCAGGTCGGTGGCGCGCTGCTGTTCCAGGCTGTCGGCGCGGGCCGCCTCGGCGGCCGCCTCATCGGCGGCGCGGCGCTGCCGGGCCTGCTCCATGGCAGCGGCTTCCGCCTCCACCTTGTCCAGCGTGGCAATCTCGGCTTCCTCTTCCGCCAGCGCCCGGGCCTGCGCCACGGCGCGCAGCTGGTTGTCGACTTCGATGCGTGCCTCAGTGGCGGCAATGATGCGGGCGTCCGCCTCGCGGCGCGCTTGCGCGGCGGCGGCGGCCACCGCCTCCATGCGTTCGCGGTGAATGGCGGCGTCGCGGATTTCCTTTTCGGTTTGCAGGCGCATGCGCAGCGATTGCGCCGCGCTGCGTTCGGACTCGGCCTTGGCCAGCGCGATCTGCTCGCGTTCCTGCTCCAGATGGGCCAGGGCGCGGGCCTCCTCCAGCGCGCGCACCTCGGCGGCGGAACGGTTGAAGGCCGATTCCAGCGCGATCTGGTCGGCGCGTTCGCGCTGCTTGGTCAGCTCCAGCGCTTCCGCCTCGGCTTCGGCCAGCTGCTGCGCGGTCTGACGGGCGGCGGCGGCATGGCGCTCGCGCTCGCGCGCCAGCGTGGCGACGCGCGCATCGGCCGAGGCGATGCCCACCACTTCCTCTTTGGCGGCCTGCACCGCGGCCACGCGTTCGGCTGCCTGCAAGCGGGCTTGTTCGGTTTGCGTCTGCAGCTCGGCGGCGGCGCGCGAGGCTTGCTCGGCCAGTTCCGCCTCGGTGGCGATTTGTTCGTGCGCGCGCTTGCGGCTTTCTTCTTCGGCCTTGGCGCGCTCCTCGGCGGCCTTACGGATCTGATTATCGGCCTCGGCGCGGGCGCGCAGTTCGGCGGTTTCCTGTTTAACGGCATCCAGACGCGCCACACTGGCTTGCGCGGCGGCACGCAGCGATTCCAGACGCTCCTTGTTGGCCTTGATCGCCTCTTCCGAGGCCTGCGCATTTTGCAGGGCAACGGCGGCGGCGGCGGCATCCATGGCGGCGCGGTCTTCGGCCAGCGCGCGGGCGCGGGCTTCGGCGTGGGCGCGGCTTTCGGCGGCGCAGGCGGCCTTGGCTTCGGCTTCCACCCGGGCGATGGCTTCCTGGATGGCCTTCATTTCCATCGCGGCGCGCGGCATGGCGGCGGCTTCGTCCGTCTCATGCAGCGCGACCATGGGAATCGGGAGCAGATCGGTATCGTTCATGAGAGTTCTCGCTAAAAAGGATTTCTGAACTCTCATTATCAAGTAGCAGTCAGGCAAGCCGAGCCGCAAGAAGAGGCGGAAAAACCCGCCAATTCTCAGATTGACGGCCTCACTGCGCCTGCATCGCCACCTCCGGCCGCGCGCCCTGCCAGCCGCCGCCCAGCGCCTTGAAGGCAGCGACGGCCGCGTGCGCCGCTTCCGCCTGCGCCTGCGCGCGCGCGTCCGAGGCCCGCAGCAGGCTGTCATCCGCCTGCAATACCTCGATCAGGCTGACCACGCCTTTCTGATAGGCGGCAAACGAAGCGCCACGCGCCCGGCCCAGCGCATCCACGCCCTGCGTCAGAACAGTGGCCTGTTCCTCGCGCTTGACCAGCGCGGAATAGGCATTCTCCACATCTTCGGCGGCGCGCAGCACGGCCAGCCGGTAGGCCGCCAGCGCTTCCGCCTCCTGCCCCCGGGCTTGGGCGATCTGCGCATTGATGCGGCCGAAATCGAACAGGCGCCAGCGCAGTCCCAGCGCGCCCGCAGCCTGGCTGGCGCCGCCGGTGAACAGGTTGCCGGCGGAAACCGAGGTGGCGCTGCCGACCGACCCGCTCAGCGAAAACTTCGGATAGTACTCGGCCATCGCGATGCCGATGCGCGCGTTGGAGGCGGCCAGGCGCCGCTCGGCGACGATCAGATCCGGCCGGCGCCGCAGCAACTCGCCCGGCGCGCCGGCGTCGGTGATCTGCGGCGCGGCCGGAATGGCGGCGGTGGCAATCAGCTCGGCCCGATGCGTACCCGGCAACGCGCCCAGCATGACGTCCAGCGCATTCATGGCCGCCTCCAGCGCCGTCTCCAGCGCGGGAATCGTAGCCCGTACCTGGGCCAGCGCGCCCTCGGCCTGCCTGACCTGCAATTCGGCCGCCAGTCCTTTGCCATACAGCAGATTGATGGTGGCCAGCAGATCCTGCTGGGTCTTCACTTGGCGGCGCGCGATATCCAGCCGGGTTTGCAGGCTGCGGATGCTGATATAGGTGTCGGCGGTCTGGCCGGCGACCGCCAGCCGGATTGCCGCCGCGCCCGCCTCCGAAGCCTGATACTCGGCGCGCGCCGCCTCCTGCCCGCGACGCAGGCCGCCAAAAATATCCAATTCCCAGGCGGCGCCGGCATTCATTTCATAGGCGTTGCCGTAGCGGTCGAAGCCGGGCGCGGTGTTGAGCACCCGGCCCAGCGGCGTTTCCACCGACTGGTAAGCCCTGGCCGCCTGGCCGGAGATCGTGCCGGACGGCAGCAGGGCCGCGTCGGCCGCGCCGAGGCCGGCACGCGCCTGCGCCACGCGCGCGGCGGCCTGGGCCAGATCCAGATTCTGTGCCAGCGCCGTCTCGACGTAGCGGCTCAGCTGCGGATCGGCGAAGCCGTTCCACCAGGCGGCCAACTCGGCGCCGCCGGCGGCCTGCCGGCTTTCGACCGCGGCTTGGCCGTGAAAGTGTGGCGGCAGAGGCGTATCGGGACGGACGTAATCGGGGCCGACGGCGCAACCGGTCGAGAAGCAAGCAACAATCAGGGCTGCAAGTGTAGATTTTGGCAACATGGGAGACTCTCAAGGAAATTGAAATTGGTGACCATAATACCAAATGGTCACAAGTTGTCCAATCCCCGCGATTGGCGTAAGCTGTCGGCTATGAACAATCCCAGCACTTACCCCACTTCGGCCCGCGGGCCGGCGGACCACGACGTCCGCGACCAAATCCTTGCCGCGGCAACCGAGCACTTCAGCCACTACGGCTACGCCAAGACCACGGTGTCAGACCTGGCCAAGTCGATTGGTTTTTCCAAGGCCTACATTTATAAATTCTTCGAATCCAAGCAGGCCATCGGCGAAGCCATCTGCGCCACCTGCCTGCGCCAGATCGAAACCGAGGTCAGCGCCGCCGTCGCCGAAAGCGACTTGCCGCCGGAGAAGCTGCGGCGCATGTTCAAGGCCTGCACCGAGGCCAGCCTGCGCCTGTTCTTCCAGGACCGCAAGCTGTACGAAATTGCCGCCTCGGCCGCCACCGAGCGCTGGCAATCGGTGCTGGCGTACGAGGAAAGCATCCAGAAATTGCTGCGCGAAGTGCTGCAGGCCGGCCGCCAGTCCGGCGACTTCGAGCGCAAGACGCCGCTGGACGAGACCGTCATGGCGATTTACCTGGTGATGCGCCCCTATCTCAATCCCCTGCTGCTGCAATACAGCTTCGACTACACCGAAGATGCACCAGCGCAACTATCCAGCCTGGTGCTGCGCAGCCTGTCGCCCTGAAATCCGTCCAAAGTTTGTGACTATTGACTAAATTGGTCACTGGAACCATAATGAGTGCTCCTATCACTTTGCTCATGGGATACTCATGTTCCGGCGATCTTCAACCACAGTCATTTATGCCCTGCTGCCGCTAGCCCTGCTGGCCTGCGGCGAAAAACCGGCAGCCGATCCGCGCACCGAAGCGCCGCTGGTGCGCATCGCTGCCGTCCAGGAGGCGGACGCCGCCTCCCGTTCATTCACAGGAACCGTCGCCGCCCGGGTGCAGAGCGACCTCGGTTTCCGCGTCGCCGGCAAGGTACTGGCGCGGCTGGTGGACGCCGGCCAGACCGTCAAACGCGGCCAGCCGCTGATGCGCATCGATCCCGCCGACCTGCAACTGGCCGCCCACGCCCAGCAGGAAGCCGTCAGTGCCGCCCGCGCGCGGGCACGGCAAGCGGCGGAAGACGAAGCCCGTTACCGCGACCTGCGCGGCACCGGCGCGATTTCCGCCTCCGCCTACGATCAGGTCAAGGCCGCCGCCGACGCGGCGCAGGCGCAGCTCAGCGCGGCCGAAGCCCAGGCCGACGTCGCCCGCAACGCCAGCGGCTATGCCGTGCTGGTGGCGGACGGCGACGGGGTCGTAATGGAAACGCTGGCAGAGCCCGGCCAGGTGGTGAGCGCCGGCCAGCCGGTGCTGCGCCTGGCGCACGCGGGCCAGCGCGAGGCCGTGGTCCAGTTGCCGGAAACGCTGCGCCCCGCGCTCGGCTCAGCCGGACAGGCCAGCCTGTTCGGCAAGGAGGACGCCAGCGTGACGGCCAAACTGCGCCAGCTCTCGGACACCGCCGACCGCCTGACCCGTACCTTCGAAGCGCGCTATGTGCTGGAAGGCGAGCTGGCCAACGCGCCACTCGGAGCCACCGTAACCATCCGCATCCCGGACGGGCCATCGGCCGCGCCGGGCGGCCTGCAAGTGCCGGTCGGCGCCCTGCATGACGCCGGCAAGGGGCCGGGCGTGTGGCTGGTCAACGGCAATCCGGCCAAAGTGGCGTGGCGCCCGGTCGCCGTGCTGCAGCTCGATGCCGAACGCGCCCGCGTCAGCGGCAACCTCCATCAAGGCGACCGCGTGGTCGCGCTGGGCGCCCATCTGCTGCGCGACGGCGCGCCGGTCCGGGTCGCCGCCGCCGAGGGAGCACGTCCGTGAGCGCCGGCCGTTTCAACCTGTCGGCGCTGGCCGTGCGCGAGCGCGCCGTCACCCTGTTCCTGATCTGCCTGATTTCGCTGGCCGGCATCCTGTCCTTCTTCAAGCTGGGGCGGGCCGAAGATCCGGCCTTCACGGTCAAGGTGATGACCATCATTACCGCCTGGCCAGGCGCCAGCGCCCAGGAAATGCAGGATCAGGTCGCGGAGAAACTGGAGAAGCGCCTGCAGGAATTACGCTGGTACGACCGCAGCGAAACCTACACCCGTCCCGGCCTGGCCTTCACCACCCTCACTCTGCTCGACAGCACGCCGCCCACCGCCGTGCAGGAAGAGTTCTACCAGGCCCGCAAAAAGATGGGCGACGAGGCCGCCAATCTGCCAGCCGGCGTGATCGGTCCCATGCTCAACGACGAATATGCCGACGTCACCTTTGCCCTGTTCGCCCTCAAGGCCAAAGGCGAACAGCAGCGCCTGCTGGTGCGCGACGCCGAAGACCTGCGCCAGCGCCTGCTGCGCGTACCGGGCGTGAAGAAGGTCAACATCGTTGGCGAACAATCCGAGCGCATTTACATCGAGTTCTCGCACACGCGCCTGGCCACGCTGGGCATCAGTCCACAGGATGTGTTTGCCGCATTGAACAGCCAGAACGCCCTGACGCCGGCCGGCTCGGTGGAAACCAAGGGACCGCAAGTGTTCATCCGCCTGGACGGCGCCTTCGACCAGTTGCAGAAAATCCGCGACACGCCGGTGGTGGCGCAAGGCCGCACGCTGAAATTGTCGGACGTCGCCACCGTCAAGCGCGGCTACGAAGATCCCGCCACCTTCATGATCCGCAATGGCGGCGAGCCGGCTCTGCTGCTGGGCGTGGTCATGCGCGATGGCTGGAACGGCCTCGATCTGGGCAAGGCGCTGGACGGCGAAGTGGGCGCCATCAACGCCCAGCTGCCGCTGGGCATGAGTCTGAGCAAAGTCACCGACCAGGCCGTCAACATCAGTTCGGCGGTCGATGAATTCATGGTCAAGTTCTTCGTCGCCCTGCTGGTGGTGATGCTGGTCAGCTTTGTCAGCATGGGCTGGCGCGTGGGCGTGGTGGTGGCGGCGGCAGTGCCGCTGACGCTGGCCGTGGTGTTCGTCATCATGGCCGCCACCGGCAAGAATTTCGACCGCATCACCCTCGGCTCACTGATCCTGGCGCTGGGGCTGCTGGTGGACGACGCCATCATCGCCATCGAGATGATGGTGGTAAAAATGGAGGAGGGCTATGACCGCGTTGCCGCCTCCGCCTATGCCTGGAGCCATACCGCCGCGCCCATGCTGTCCGGCACGCTGGTGACGGCGGTCGGCTTCATGCCCAACGGCTTCGCGCATTCCAGCGCCGGCGAGTACACCAGCAATATGTTCTGGATTGTCGGCATCGCGCTGATCGCCTCGTGGGTGGTGGCCGTGGTGTTCACGCCCTACCTCGGCGTCAAACTGCTGCCCGAGATGAAAAAGGTCGCCGGCGGCCACGAGGCGCTGTACGACACGCCGCGCTACAACCGCTTCCGCCAGCTGCTGGGCCGCGTGATCGCACGCAAGTGGCTGGTAGCCGGTTCCGTGATCGGCCTGTTCGTGGCGGCCATCCTCGGCATGGCGGTGGTCAAGAAACAGTTCTTCCCCATCTCCGACCGGCCGGAAGTGCTGGTCGAAGTGCAGATGCCTTATGGCACCTCGATTGCGCAAACCAGCGCCGCCACCGCCAAACTGGAAGCCTGGCTGGCCAAACAGGCGGAAGCCAAAATCGTCACGGCCTACATCGGCCAGGGTGCGCCGCGTTTCTATCTGGCGATGGGACCGGAACTGCCCGATCCTTCGTTTGCCAAGATCGTCATCCGCACCGACAGCCAGCATGAACGCGACGAACTCAAGCAGCGCCTGCGCGTCGCGGTAGCGGCCGGTCTGGCGTCCGAAGCGCGGGTGCGCGTTACCCAGCTGGTGTTCGGCCCGTATTCGCCGTTCCCGGTGGCGTATCGCGTGAGCGGCCCGGAACCGGAGCAGTTGCGCGGCATCGCCGATCAGGTCCAGCGCGTGATGGATGCCAGCCCGATGATGCGCACCGTGAATACCGACGGCGGCGCGCGCGTGCCCGCCCTGCACTTCGTGCTGCAGCAAGACCGTCTGCAGGCGGTGGGACTGAGCAGCAGCGCGGTGGCGCAGCAGCTGCAATTCCTGCTCAGCGGCGCGCCCATCACCAGCGTGCGCGAAGACATCCGGACCGTGCAGGTAGTAGCGCGCTCGGCCGGCGGCGCGCGGCTGGACCCGGCCCGCATCGGCGATTTCACCCTGGCCGGCGCCAACGGCCAGCGGATTCCGCTGTCGCAGGTCGGCAAGGTTGAGGTGCGCATGGAAGAACCGGTGCTGCGCCGGCGCGACCGCATGCCCACCATCACCGTGCGCGGCGACATTGCCGATGGCCTGCAACCGCCAGACGTGTCGGCCGCCATCAGCGCGCAGCTGCAACCCATCATCGACAAGCTGCCGGCCGGCTACCGCATCGAGCAGGCCGGCGCCATCGAGGAATCGGGCAAAGCCACCAAGGCCATGCTGCCGCTGTTCCCCATCATGCTGGCCATCACCTTGTTGCTGATCATTTTCCAGGTGCGCTCGATTGCGGCGATGGTGATGGTGTTCCTGACCAGTCCGCTAGGCCTGATCGGCGTGGTGCCGACGCTGATTCTGTTCCGCCAGCCATTCGGCATCAACGCGCTGGTCGGCCTGATCGCGCTGTCGGGCATCCTGATGCGCAACACCCTGATCCTGATCGGCCAGATCCACCACAACGAAGCGGAAGGGCTCGATCCCTTCCGCGCCGTGGTCGAGGCCACCGTGCAGCGCGCGCGGCCGGTGATCCTGACCGCGCTGGCGGCCATCCTGGCGTTCATCCCGCTCACCCATTCGGTGTTCTGGGGCACGCTGGCCTACACCCTGATCGGCGGCACGCTGGCGGGGACGGTGCTGACGCTGGTGTTCCTGCCGGCCATGTATTCGATCTGGTTCAAGATCCGGCCGCAGCAGGCCGCGCCGGTCAAGGACGATACCTCCGAACGCATCAACTACTTGCAGGCTTGAGCCCTTTATGAAATTCAAATCCATTCCCTTGATTGTCGCCGCCGCGCTGGCGACGCTGGCTGCCGGCGCGCAGGCATCCGGCTACCGCTTCGGCTCGCAAAGCGTGGCCGCGCAAGGCACGGCGGACGCCAATGGCGCCGAAGCCGCCGATCCGTCGACCATCTTCTACAACCCGGCCGGGCTGGCGCGTCTGGACGGCCTGCGTGTCAGCGCCGGCGCCACCGTGGTCCTGCCGCATTCGCGCTATACCGATCTCGGCTCCACGCACTTCACCGGCCAGCCGGCCGGCGGCAGCGCGGCGGCGGACTACGTGCCGGATGCGGTGCTGGCGCCGTCGCTCTACCTCAGCAAAAAACTGGACCAGCGCTGGACGGCAGGGCTGGGCATCTTCGTGCCCTACGGCGCCAAGCTGAATTTCGGCCGGAACTGGACCGGCCGCTATGCGCTGACCGACATGAAGCTGGAAGCCGTGACGCTGAATCCATCCGCCTCGTTCAAGCTGGACGAACACCACGCCTTCGGCTTCGGCATCAGCGCCGAGCGCATGAACGCGGCGTTGGGGCAGGCGGTCGACGTGCCTGGCACCATCGCGGCACTATCCTCGCCCGCCGCAGCCGCCCAGAGCACGGTCCTGGCGAAGCAGATCGCCGCGCTGGGCGGCAATCCCGCGCTACTGCGCACGGCGGCCGATGGCCACGGCTCCAACGACGTCAAGGACTGGGGCTGGGGCTTCAACCTCGGTTATCTGTGGATGCCGGATGCCGATACCCGCATCGGCCTGAGCTACCGCTCATCCATCGTGCACCAGCTGCGCGGCAGCACCGTGTGGGACTTCTCGACCGTGACGTCCGATCCGATCGTCAACCAAGTCCTTGCGGCGGCCTCGCACCGCGCCAACTCGGCCGCGCTGGTATCGGTACACGCGCCGGAAAGCCTGTCGCTGCATGCCTTCCGTCAGATCGACCGCCGCTGGGCGGCCATGGCCGATCTGAGCTGGACACGCAACAACCGCCTCGATCATCTGAACATCGAATTCCCCGGCACCGGCGAAGGCGCCGAAGTGATCCGCCAGCAATGGCGCAACACCGCGCGGGTTGCCGTGGGCGCCAACTATGCCTACAGCGACGCCGTGACGCTGCGCACCGGCGTGGCCTACGACCAGTCGCCGGTGAAGACGGCGCTGGCGCATCCCGCCCTGCCCGACGGCGACCGCATGCAGTACAGCGTGGGCGGCAACTGGAAGCTCGATGCGCACTCGTCGATCGACCTGGCGTACAGCTACGTGCATGTCAAAAAGGTGACGGTCGACTACACCAACAATTGCAACCCGCTCAACGCGAGTTGCACCGGCAATGGCGAAACCACCAAGGGCACGTTCCAGACCCACGTGTCGCTCATCGGCCTCGCTTACAACTATCAGTTTTGAAAGGAAATACGATGACCACATCCCAGGTAGTGCTGGTGACCGGCGTATCGTCCGGTATCGGACGGGCGGCGGCGGAACAATTCGCGCAGCGCGGCTGCGAGGTATTCGGCACCGTTCGCAATCTCGCCAAAGCCACGCCGATACGCGGCGTCACCCTGATGGAAATGGATGTGCGCGATGCAGTCTCGGTACAGGACGCCGTCGCCGCCGTCATCACCCGCGCCGGGCGCATCGACGTGCTGGTCAACAATGCCGGCATGAATATGGTGGGCGCGGTGGAGGAAACCTCGGTGAGCGAAGCGCAGTCGCTGTTCGATACCAACGTGTTCGGCATGCTGCGCACCACGCAGGCGGTGCTGCCTTATATGCGTGAACGGCGCAGCGGTCGCATCGTCAACGTGAGTTCCGTGCTCGGCTTCCTGCCGGCGCCGTACATGGGCTTGTATGCCGCCTCCAAGCACGCGGTCGAGGGATTGTCGGAGACGCTGGATCACGAGGTGCGCCAGTTCGGCGTGCGCGTCACGCTGGTCGCACCCTCCTACACCCGCACCAGCCTGGAAGCCAATTCGCCGCAAGCCGCCTTGCCGATCGCGGCGTACGACCGCGAACGCGGCATCGTAACCGCAGCGGTGGCCGGCAATATCAGCGGCGCGCCGCAACCGGACAGCGTGGCCGCCACCATCGTCGAGGCGGCGATGGGCAAATGGCGCATGCGGCGCACGCCGCCGGGCCAGGCCTCGCTGCTGAGCAAACTGCGCCGGTTCATGCCAGCCGGCCCGGTCGACGCCAGCTTGCGCAAAGGGCTGGGACTGGTCTGAGGCCTTACACCGGCAGTGGCGGCTCGTCCATCAGCGCCACCTGCCTTACCCTCGCGCTGTGTGAGTTGCGACAAAGCGTTCCTCCTAACCTCGCACTATAATCGGCAAAGACGCCCTGCCCCCCCAGAAGTGAGGAACTGAAATATGAAAAATTTGTTAATCAACTTCGGTGATTGTGGCGGACCTGTTTATTCAGGACGCCCAAAAGGCGCCGCCCTCCGTAGCACTTTCAAGCTAGACATTGTCGACCTAGAAAAAGACAAGGTGGTCGATGTTCTCGTGCCAGAATCCACGTACGCGATCACTAACTCTTTCTTTCTTGGGCTGTTTGGCCCGAGCGTGATTTCTGCTGGAACCCCGGAAGCCTTTTTCTCTAAATTCCACTTCAATGCCAAGCCTGCATTGCAGGATTCGTTCAATGGCTATGTCGCAAACGCCCTGCAAGCAAACCGACTCGCAGTTGGGACGTGAAGTACCTGTCCTCATCAAGGTCCAGAATCCCAGGCCTTTTTATGCCGAGCCAAGCTTTCTCAGTGTAATTCTTTCGGTATTCGCAATTGGCCTTTCGCTGTATAACGCCATCTCAGCAAACAGGAAAGATTCAAGCGCGCGCCGTCAATCCATCAATGATGAGTTCTGGCTGCGCAAAGTCCTCTTTCCGACGGCGATTGATCCCATCCTGACCTTTTTTGCGAACACGATCAGGACACTGCCGAAGGACCGCTCCGATCCCTCTGCGACAAAAGCGGCCGTAGATCAATTTCTTGAGAAATTCAGAACAGATTACACCGAATACTCGTCCAGACTGCTCTGCGTGGCCATTCTCAAACCAAGCCTCTGTAGCGACTTATCAACCGAGTTTGAAAAAGCCGAGGAACTCGTAATTGACTACTGCTTCGCGAATAGGGATGGTCACGTCCCTGACTTGGTTGATTACGTCCGAACAAGAGCAAGCGCTATTACGAAGCTCTCGGAACTACAAATAAAACTGCTTCAGCACATAAAAACCGCGCAGGAACTCATCAGATAGGCAGTGTGATCCACCTACGGCCCCTCTATTCAAATCGGCAACGGTGGCTCGTCCATCAGCGCCACCTGCTCGCGCAGTTCCAGCACGCGATCCTGCCAGTAGCGTTGGGTGTTGAACCACGGGAAAGCCACCGGGAAGGCCGGGTCGTCCCAGCGCCGCGCCAGCCAGGCCGAGTAGTGGATCAGGCGCAAGGTGCGCAGCGCTTCCACCAGGTGCATCTGGCGCGGGTTGAAGTCGCAGAAGTCTTCGTAGCCGGCCAGGATGTCGCCCATCTGGCGCACCTGTTCGGCGCGCTCGCCGGACAGCATCATCCACAAATCCTGAATTGCCGGTCCCATGCGGGCGTCGTCAAAGTCGACGAAGTGCGGGCCTGCATCGGTCCACAGCACGTTGCCGCCATGGCAGTCGCCGTGCAAGCGCAGTTGCGGCAATTCGCCGGCACGGTCGTAGCAGCGGCGCACGCCGTCCAGCGCCTGCTCGGCGATGCTGGCATACGCGTCCTTGAGGTCGGGCGGGATGAAGCCGTTCGTTTGCAGGAATTCGCACGGCTCGGTGCCGAAGGTAGCAATGTCCAGCGCTGGCCGGTGTTGGAATGGCTTGGCTGCGCCGACCGCGTGGATGCGGCCGATGTAGCGGCCGGTCCATTCCAGCACAGCAGGATCGCTCAGTTCGGGCGCGCGGCCGCCGTGGCGGGTGAATACGGCAAAGCGGAAACCATTGAAGTGATGCAAGGTGCTGCCGTGCAGCGCCAGCGCCGGCACGGCCGGGATTTCGGCGGCGGCCAGTTCTTCGGTGAAAGCGTGTTCTTCGAGGATGGCGGCGTCGCTCCAGCGGCCGGGCCGGTAGAACTTGGCGATCAGCGGCTTGTCGTCTTCGATGCCAACCTGATAGACGCGGTTTTCATAGCTGTTCAGCGCCAGCAGGCGGCCGTCGCCACGCAAACCGATGCTGTCGAGGGCGTCGAGCACACAGTCCGGGCTCAGTGCGGAATAAGGGTGAGGTGCAGTCATAGCCGCCATTGTACGGGGCGCGGCGTGTATACTGTCGCCTTCAACCAAAGAAAAAGAGCAAGTTATGCAACTCGACCAGCCACTGAGCGACAAAGAATTCGACGAATTGGACAATTTCCTGCTGTCCGACCGCACGCCCGAAGACGCCATGACCATGGATATGCTCCATGGCTATCTGACCGCCATCGCCATCGGCCCGGAACCCATCATGCCGGCCGAATGGCTGAAAAAAGTCTGGGGCAAGGAAGACACCGATATCCCCAAGTTCAAGCACGAGAAGGAAGAACAGCGCATCCTCAACCTCATCATGCGCTTCATGAACGAAGTGCTGGTGACGTTTGAAGTGGCGCCGAAGGAATTCGAGCCGCTGTTCGTCGAGCACGAGCACGAAGGCCAGACCCTGATCAACGCCGAAGCCTGGTGCTGGGGCTTCTGGGAAGGCATAGAGCTGCGCCCGGGCTCGTGGCAGCCGATCTGGGACTCCGAGCAGTCCGACCTGATGCGCCCGATCTACCTGCTGGGCGCCGACGAGATCGAGGAAGAGGAGCTGCCGCTGGTGGAAGATCCGGTCAAGGCCCACAAGCTGGCGCTGGAGCTGGAAGCCAACCTGCCGAATATCTACAAATTCTGGCTGCCGCGCCGCAAGGCCGGCGTGGAAACCGTCAAGCGCGACGAGCCGAAGGTCGGCCGCAACGACGACTGCCCTTGCGGCAGCGGCAAGAAGTACAAGAAATGCCACGGCGCCGAATCGGCGGAATGAAAGAGGCGGAGGCCTTTCATCTAAAGTAGAATTCAGGCATCTTTTTGCAGGATGCCTATGTTCGCCCTCCCCTTCAAGCTCCCCACCACGGCCACCGCGCCGTTCTGCCCCTCCGAAGTCGCCGGCACCGTCGCTGTGCCGGAAAGCGATCCATTCTGGAAAAAAATACTGCGCTTTGCCGGCCCCGGCTTGCTGGTCTCGGTCGGCTATATGGACCCGGGCAACTGGGCCACGGCGATTCAGGGCGGTTCGCAGTTCGGCTATCAGCTGCTGTTCGTGGTGGTGCTGTCCAGCCTGGCGGCCATCGTGCTGCAATGCCTGAGCATGCGGCTGGGGATCGTCACCGGCAAGGACCTGGCCGTGCATTGCCGCGAGCAGTACCCGCCGGCGGTCGGCAAGACGCTGTGGGGCTTTGCCGAGATTTCCATCATCGCCTGCGACCTGGCCGAAGTGCTGGGCTGCGCGCTGGCCTTCAAGCTGCTGCTGGGCGTGTCACTGCCGGTGGGCGTGGCGCTGACCGCGCTCGATACCATGATCGTGCTGGGCCTGAAAGGCAAAGGCTTCCGCCAGGTCGAGGCCATCGTGCTGGGTCTGATCCTGACGGTGGCCATCTGCCTGTTCGCCGAACTGGTTTTCGTGAAGCCGGACTGGCAGGCGGTGGCGGCCGGCATGGTGCCGTCGATCAGCGCCCTGTCCTCGCGCGAACCGCTGTACCTGGCCATCGGCATCCTCGGCGCGACCGTGATGCCGCACAATCTCTACCTGCACTCTTCCGTGGTGCAGACGCGCCTGGTGGCGAAGAATGATCACGCCAAAGGCCAGGCCATCAGCCTGTCGCGCATCGACACCGTGGTGTCCCTGCTGCTGGCCTTGCTGATCAACGGCTCCATCCTGGTGCTGGCCGCGGCCGCCTTCCACCAGCCCGGCAACGAGCGCGTGCTGGATATCGACGAAGCCTACCGCCTGCTGGAGCCGGTGGCCGGCACCGCACTGGCCGCCGTCCTGTTCGGGCTGGCCCTGCTGGCCTCGGGCCAGAGCTCCACCTTCACCGGCACCATCGCCGGCCAGGTGATCATGGAAGGCTTCCTGAAAATGAAGATCCCGTGCTGGCAGCGGCGCGCCATCACGCGCGGGCTGGCGCTGGTGCCGGCCATGATCGGCGTGCTGACGCTGGGCGAACACTCGGTCGGCAAGCTGCTGGTGCTGAGCCAGGTGGTGCTGAGCATGCAGCTGCCGTTTGCCATGTATCCGCTGATCAGTCTCACTTCGCAGCGCCGCATCATGGGCAATTTCGTCAACGCGCGGTGGACTATGGCGCTGTCGTGGTTCCTGTTCGTGGTGATCTCCAGCGCCAACGCGTGGCTGGTGCTGCAGGCGCTGGCCTGAACCGTGCTATTTGCCTGCGATCCAGTCGTTGATGGTCCACTCCAGCACCGGCAGCGGCAACGCGCCATGGGAGAGGATCTGGTTGTGGAATTGTTTAAGCTCGAACTGCGGGCCTAGCTGCTGCCTGGCGCGCTCGCGCAGCGCCAGGATTTTCAGCATGCCGATCTGGTAAGCCAGGGCCTGGCCGGGATTGACGAAATAGCGCTCCACTTCGGCGGTGGCCTCTTCGTCCGTCATGCCTACGTGGTCGATCATATAGCTGATGGCTTGCTCGCGCGTCCAGCGTTGATCGTGGATGCCGGTGTCCACCACCAGCCGCGCTGCGCGCATCATTTCGCCGCTCAGGCGCCCCAGATTATCGAGCGGGTCTTTTTCAAAGCCCAGTTCATACGCCAGCCGCTCCGCATACAGCGCCCAGCCTTCGTTGTAGGCGGTGAACGGCAGGATGCGGCGGAAGAACGGCACGCCGCTCAGGTGCTGCGCTATCGACATCTGGAAGTGATGCCCCGGTATGCCTTCGTGATAAGCCGTAGTGCGCATCACAAAGCGCGTCACGTCCGCAGGATTGCGCAGGTTGGCGTAAAACACGCCCGGGCGGCTGCCGTCGAACGAACCGACCTTGTAGTACGCGCCGGGCGCCGTGGCTTCCGACGATGCCGGCACCGGCTCCACTTTCACGCCCGACTGGGGTCGCAGATCAAAACTGCCGCCCAGGCCCTGGTTCACTTCATCCAGTATCGACTGATAGCGCGCCAGGATGGCTTGCCTGCCCTCCGGCGTATCCGCAAACATCTGCTCCGGCCGGTGCGCCAGTTGCAGCAGGCGCGCACCCACCGCGCCTTCCGACAAACCTTGCTGGCGCAGGATGCTGTCCATATCCTTTTCCACGCGCGCCACTTCGGACAGGCCAAGATCATGCACCTGCCGCGGCGTCATATCGGTGGTGGTGTGCTTGCGCACGCACCAGGCGTAGTAAGCCGCGCCATCCGGCAGGCTCCAGGCGCCGTTGTTGGCTACCGCTTTCGGCTGCAGCGCGGTGAAATAGGCGATCAGATTGCGATAGGCAGGATATACGCCGTCCTGCACCGCGCTGGTGGCCGCGGCCAGCAATCGCGTGCGCGTGTTGGCATCCATCCCGGCGGCCGGAATCCGATCCAGCTTTTCCTTGAACGACGTCACCAGCTCATGCTGCGCGGCCGGCCTGGCGATGTAGGCCTGCATCTGCGTCAGCACCTTCTCCACCGTGAAGCGCGGCGGAATCACGCCCCTGGCCTCGCGCTGGCGCAGCGCCGCGATCACCTGATCGAACTTCACCGGAAAACGCTGCAGGCGCTTGATGTAATTCTCCGCATCCTTGAGGTTCTCCACCGCGTGCATCTGCTGCATGAATTCCGGCAGCGCGCTCTGAATGCCGGCGTGCTGATTCACCGGAAAATCGTGCTGCAGATACGGCTCGCCATCGGCCAGGCTTTGCAGGAAGAAGTGCATGGTGTCGTAGGAGCGCTTCTCTTCCGCATTCAGCGAAGCGCGGTCGTAGCGGTCCAGAATCGCGAGGTCTTCACGCACCGTCTGCGCCAGGCCGCGCTCATGTTCCGGCGAAGCGTCGGCCAGCTTGCCGCCGAAAAAATCCAGCCATGGCGGCACCATGCGCATGCTGGTCAGCAGCTCCGGATTATCCAGCGCAAAGGTGGCAAACACCCGCGTGTAAAACCAGTCCAGCGTCAACGGCTTGAAGTAGATTGTATGCAGCACCAACGCGGCAATCAGCAGAACCATCGTCAACACCGCTATCCCCAGCCATTTCGCCACACGCTTCATGCGCCGCTCCGCTATTGAAAAATACGTAACATAGCCGATTTCGGCGATCGCGTAAAATAAGCGCCCTTCAAGGAATTGTTTATGTCGAACGAAGTATCCAAGCGGCTGCCGCCGCGCATCATCCTCTCGCCGGAGGCAATGGCCGCCAAAAAACAGGCGCTGGAACAGCGCGACGCTCAGATACGCGGCGTCAGCTCCATCCACGAAATGCGCGAGGCGATCAAGCAGGCGTCGCGGGCGCTGCCCGCCATTACCGAAGTGCCGCGCGTGAAGCTGCGCGACGCTGCCAGCTTCCGCGCGCGCGCCATGCAGGGCTTGCCGTTTCTGGTCGATGGCGTCGTGGGCCGCTGGCCGTTGACCCAGCACACGCCGGACATCCTGCGCGAACGCTACGCGCAACTGCACGTGCGCGCCCGCGTGGGCGATTACATCGGCACCGCCTTCGCGGCCGACCGCGCCATGCAGGATATGACGATGCGGGAGTATCTGGACCTGGCCGGCAGCACCGAGGGATTGCCGCCCTACCTGGGCAACCTGGAGCTACGCGAGTTGAACGGCATGTGCCACTGGCCAGCCTGGTTCGAAAAAATGGGACCGGCACGTTTCTGGATCGGCCCGGCCGGCACGGTCACGCCGCTGCATTGCGATTACGACGACAATATTTTCGCCCAGATCTGGGGCAGCAAACGCATTTTCCTGGCGCCGCCGCATCACGATGAATTCCTGTATGTGAAGGAAGCCAGCGCCATGCTGTTCGGCTCGCCCGTCGATCCGGAGGCGCCGGATTACGCAGCCTGCCCGCTGGCGCGCCGGGCCAGCCTGACCGAAGTGCTCGTCCATCCCGGCGACATGCTGTACGTGCCTGCCGGCTGGTTCCACCAGGTGCGCGCGCTGACGTTCTCGCTCTCCGCCAACCGCTGGGCGCGCGCGGTGCCGCTGGCGCTCCGGTAAAAAAAACGCCGGCATCGGCCGGCGTAGTGCGGTTACAGCTTGATGAAGTGCTCGCGGTAGTATTTCAGTTCCTCGATCGATTCGACGATGTCGGCCAGCGCGGTGTGCTTTTGCGCTTTCTTGAAGCCGCTCACCATTTCCGGCTTCCAGCGCTTGCCCAGTTCTTTCAGCGTGGAGACGTCGATATTCCGGTAGTGGAAATAGGCTTCCAGCTTCGGCATGTAACGCACCATGAAGCGGCGGTCCTGGCCGATGGTGTTGCCGCACATCGGCGCCTTGCCCTTCGGTACCCACAGCCTCATGAACTTGATCAGTTCCTCCTCCGCCTCGGCTTCCGAGATGGTCGATGCTTTCACGCGCTCGGTCAGGCCCGAGCGGCCGTGGGTGCCCTTGTTCCAGGCATCCATCTTGTCCAGCGTTTCGTCCGACTGATGGATGGCCATCACCGGGCCTTCGGCCAGCACGTTCAGGTGCATGTCGGTGATGACCATTGCCACTTCAATAATACGGTCGGTATCCGGCTCCAGGCCGGTCATTTCCATATCGACCCATACCAGGTTGAACTCGTTCTGGCGCGGCGTGGCCGGCGCAGCAGCGGAATCTTCTGGCAAATCAGTAGCTTGTGACATAATTCTCTCTTGGCTAAATTAATCCGAATCCGCCATTTTCTCACAGGCACAGAATGTATTCACTCGCGTTTTCGATTTTGTTCGTATCTTTCATCATTTTGACCCTGCTGGTCCGCTTCTGGCTGGCCTCGCGCCATGTCCGCCATGTGCTGGCGCACCGCAACGCCGTGCCGGCGGAATTCGCTGAGAAAATCCCGTTGGCCGCCCACCAGAAGGCGGCCGATTACACCATCGCCCGCACCAGGTACGGCCTGCTGACGCTGATGGTCGACACCCTGGTGCTGGTCGGCTTTACGCTGCTGGGCGGCCTGCAATGGCTGTCGCTGCAAGTGTTCTCCATCACCGGCCCCGGCATGTGGTACCAGATCGCCCTGGTCGGCGCCTACGCCGCGATCGCCGGCGCCATCGGCCTGCCGTTCGATTATTACCGCCAGTTCGGCCTGGAACAGCGCTTCGGCTTCAACAAGATGAGCAAGGGCCTGTTCTTCAAGGATCTGATCATGTGGACCGGCGTCGGCATCGCGCTCGGCCTGCCGCTGCTGTGGGTGGTGCTGACCCTGATGGCCAAGGCAGGCGATCTGTGGTGGCTATACACCTGGGTGGTGTGGACCGGCTTCCAGCTGCTGATGATGGTGCTGGCGCCCAACCTGATCCTGCCGCTGTTTAACAAGTTCACGCCGCTGGCGGACGAGTCGCTCAAGTCGCGCATCGAAGCGCTGATCGCCCGTGTCGGCTTTGCCTCGCGCGGCCTGTTCGTGATGGACGGCTCCAAGCGCAGCGCCCACGGCAACGCCTACTTCTCCGGCTTTGGTGCCAGCAAGCGCATCGTCTTCTTCGATACCCTGCTGGCGCGCCTGCAGCCGCAGGAAATCGAAGCGGTGCTGGCGCACGAGCTGGGCCACTTCAAGCTCAAGCACATCGTCAAGCGGCTGGCGCTCATGTTCGCGCTGTCGCTGGGCTTCCTCGCCCTGCTCGGCTACCTGAAAAACCAGCCATGGTTCTACGATGGCCTCGGCGTCAATCCGCTGGCCCTGCCGGGCCAGAACAACGACGCCATGGCGCTGCTGCTGTTCATGCTGGTGCTGCCGGTGTTCACCTTCCTGTTCAACCCGCTGACCTCGATCGGCTCGCGCAAGCACGAATTCGAGGCGGACGCCTTCGCCGCCCAGCACACCGACGCCCGCGACCTGGTTTCGGCGCTGGTCAAGATGTACGAGGACAATGCCTCGACCCTGACGCCCGATCCGCTGCACTCGGCCTTCTACGATTCGCATCCGCCGGCCAGCGTGCGCATCCGTCAACTGAAACTGGCGGCACAACAATGAGCGGCGCATCCAACCAGCAGCGTAGCGCCACCATCATCGCCGCCCACGGCCGCCACTATCTGGCGGAGTCGGACGGCCTCAAGCTGCAGTGCGTCACGCGCGGCAAGAAGACCAATGTGGCCGTGGGCGACATCGTCCACATCACCCTGACCTCGCCCGACCAGGGCGTGATCGACCGGATCGAAGAACGCAAGACCCTGCTGTACCGCTCGGACCAGTACAAATCCAAGCTGCTGGCCGCCAATCTGACGCAGCTGTTCATCGTGGTCGCCACCGAGCCCGGCTTCACCGACGATCTGGTATCGCGCGCGCTGGTGGCCGCCGAGGCGGCCGGCATCAAGGCGCACCTGATCCTGAACAAGACCGACGTCATCGAATCGCTGCCGCGCACCCGCGAGCGCGTGGCGCCCTATGCCGCGCTCGGCTACCCGGTGCACGAGGTGTCGGCCAAGCGCAGGCCGGAGGAAACCCTGGCCCTGCTGAAACCGCTGCTGGCAGGCCAGTCGTCGATCCTGATCGGCCAGTCCGGCATGGGCAAGTCCTCGCTGATCAACCTCTTGATACCGGAAGCGGACATCGCCACCCGCGAAATCTCGGCCGCGCTGGATACCGGCAAGCACACCACCACCTTCACCCGCCTGTACACCCTGCCCGAGCTCGGGCCGGGCTCGGCCATCATCGATTCGCCCGGCTTCCAGGAATTCGGCCTCTACCATTTGAGCGAGGGCATGCTGGAGCGCGCTTTCGTAGAATTTGAGCCTTACCTCGGGCACTGCAAGTTCTACAACTGCCGCCACCTGATCGAGCCGCAATGCGCGGTGCTGGCCGCCGTCGAAGAAGGCAAGATTGCAAAAATGCGGCATACCCTGTACGGCCAGCTATTGCATGAATCCTCACAGACCCTGTATTAAAAACAAGGTTTTGTGTCTATAATGCCCTGAGGCAATTAGTCTGAGGGAACTCTGATGGACTTGTTTGCGCTGGACCATGCGTTAGCCGACTGGGAAGCCGCCCTGCAGCCCCTGCAGGGTCCTGCGCGCCTGCCGGAACTGCTGCCGCTGGCCTGGCATCTGCGTCAGCGCGACACCCAGCGCGCCCTGGAACTGGCGGCCGAGGGACTGACCCTGCTGCCTGCCGCCGCCCTGTCGGCGCAGGATGCGCAAGCCATCGCTACCCGCTTCCTGCTGGTGCGCGCCGAGGCCAGCTGGCTGTCCGGCCAGCTGGAGGAGGCCGACCGGCTGGCTGCCAGCGCCGGCGAGCGCTTTGCCGCCCTCGGCAATCCGCCCGGCCGTGCCGACGCCCACTGGCTGCGCGCCTGGATCGCCATCGACAGCGGCGACCACCCGCGCGCGGAACGCGAACTGGAGCAGATGGCGGCAGCCGCTTTTGAGGCCGGCGACGCCCAGCGCTGCGCCATCGCCGACGCCGTCAACGCCCGCTGGAGCGTGCTGCACGACCTGCCCAGCGCCCAGGCGCGCTGGGGCCAGCGCTTCACCCGCGAAGAAGAAAGCCTGCCGGCCGTGGCCAGCTGGATCTACGACTACTACGGCCTGGCCGCCAGCCAGGCCAGCGATTTCGGCGCCGCCGCCGGCCACTACCTGCGCTGCTACGAGGCGGCGCTGGATACCGGCCAGCTGCGCATGGCCATCACCGCCGCCATCAACATCGGCCTCGACTTCACCCTCCTCAACGACCACCACGCGGCGCTGGAGTGGATGGAAACCGCGCTCGATCTGGCACGCCCCACCGGCTGGCCGCGCAGCATCGGCGCCTGCCTGATGCACACCGCCGACACCATGCGCCGCCTCGGCCGGCTGGACGCCACCGAGGAACTGCTGCAGGAAGCCCTGCACATCCTGGCGCCGCTGTCCGGCGCGCGCAGCTACGCCACCGCCCTGCACTACCTGGGCGACCTGTGGCTGGACAAGGCCGACTACGCGGCGGCGCTGGACGCCTTCCGCCAGCTGCAGGCGCGCGGCGACAGCCTGCGGCACGCCGACTTCCAGAGCATCGCCCGGCGCGGCCAGGCGCACGCCCTTTGCTTCCTCGACCGGCCGCAGGAAGCGCTGGCCATGGCCGAACGCGCGGCCGAACTGGCGCAGGAACAGGCCAACCGCTACAACCAGGTGGCGGCGCTGCGCGTGATATCGCTGATCCACCAGCGCCACCCGCTGCCGGCGCCGCCCGGCATGACCGAGCCCAACGCCACGCTGCATTTCCTGCATCAGGCGCTGGCGGTGGCGGGCCATATCAACGGCTACACCCTGCCCGGCGACCTGCACGACGCGCTGGCGCGCGAATACGCCCACATCGGCGACTACCGGCGGGCCTACTACGCGGCGCAGCAAGCCGCCGCCGCGCGCGAAAAAACCCACAACCAGGACGCCACCAACCGCGCCATCGCCATGCAGGTGCAGCACCAGACCGTGAACGCGCGCGCCGAGGGCCAGCACCACCGCGAACTGGCCGCCGCCGAGGCGCGCCGCGTGCAGCTGCTGCAGCAGACCACCGCCACGCTGGAGCGCCTGTCCGTCATCGGCCAGGAGATCACCACCCACCTGGACGCCGACGCCGTGTTCAAGGCGCTGGACCGCCATGTGCAGGCGCTGCTGCCGGCCAACTCGATGGCGGTCTACCTGTGCGACCCGGGCTGCGACACCATCAGCCGCGCCTTCGGCATGGAGAACGGCCAGCCGCTGGCCAACAACACCATCGACATCGACAACCCGCGCGCCAACGCTGCCCGCAGCCTGCGCGAGCGCAGTGAAATCTACGTGGCGGACGCCGGCCCGGACGACATCTTCCTCGCCCCCGGCACCCAGCTGATGGCCAGCGCCCTGTACGTGCCGCTGCTGGTGGGCGAGCGGGCGCTGGGCGTAATGACAGTGCAAAGCAAGCAGGCCAACGCCTACGGTGCGCGCGAGCGCCTGATCTTCCGCACCCTGTGCGCCTATGGCGCCATCGCGCTCGATAACGCCGAGGCCTACCGCCAGCTGAAGGACGCGCAAACCCAGCTGGTATCGCAGGAAAAGCTGGCGGCGCTGGGCTCATTGATGGCCGGCGTGGCGCACGAACTGAATACGCCGATCGGCAACAGCCTGCTGATCGCCAGCACGCTGGCGCAAAAGACCGAGGAGCTGGAAGCGCAGATGAACGGTTCGGGACTGAAACGCTCCTCGCTGGCCGCCTATCTGGACGATGCGCGCAAGGCGCACGAACTGGTGATGCGCGGCCTGACCAGCGCCGCCAATCTGGTCAACAGTTTCAAGCAGGTGGCGGTCGACCGCACCACCGAGCAGCGCCGCCAGTTCAACCTGGCGCAGGTGTCGCACGAAGTGATCGCCACCATGATGAACCGCATCCGCGCCTCCAGCCACCGCATCGAAGTCGAGGTGCCGGAAACCGTTGTGCTGGACAGCTATCCCGGCCCCTACGGCCAGGTGATCGCCAATTTCATCAACAACGCCCTGCTGCACGCCTTCACGCGCGCGGGCAGCGGCGGCATGTGGCTGCGCGCCCAGACGCCGGCCGAGGGCCGGGTGCTGGTGACCTTCCGCGACAACGGCAGCGGCATCGCGCCAGAACATATGTCGCGCATCTTCGACCCGTTCTTCACCACCAAGCTGGGACAGGGCGGCAGCGGCCTGGGACTGTCGATCAGTTACAACATTGTCACTTCGCTCATGGGCGGCCTGATTTCCGTGCACAGCTCGCGCGAGGGCACCACCTTCACCCTCGACCTGCCGCTGACGGCGCCGGAGCACCAGCAACCGGCCGCCGCGCAGATCTACCATTGAGCTTAAGTGCCTGTTAAGTGCCTGTATAGACAGCATAATCTGCGGTAATTAGCCCTATCCGCCGAATTGCCTTTATAATTGTTCGGCTAAGCCGTAGCCATCTGTCAGTTGTCATTATGCCTATCCAAAAACCGATCAAGCATTACCTGCAGTTTTCCGACCTCACGCTGGACGAGTATGAGTACGTGATTGAACGCGCGCACATCATCAAGCGCAAGTTCAAGAACTACGAGATATACCACCCGATGATCGACCGCACGCTGGTCATGGTGTTCGACAAGAACTCGACCCGCACCCGCCTGTCGTTCGAGGCCGGCATGCACCAGCTGGGCGGCGCCGCCATCTACCTGAACACCCGCGATTCCCAGCTGGGCCGCGGCGAGCCGGTGGAAGACGCCGGCCAGGTCATGTCGCGCATGTGCGACATCATCATGGTGCGCACCTTCGGCCAGGACATCATCGAGCGTTTCGCCGCCAATTCGCGCGTGCCGGTGATTAACGGCCTGACCAACGAACATCACCCGTGCCAGGTGGCCGCCGACATCTTCACCTACATCGAGCATCGCGGCTCGATCGCCGGCAAAACCGTGGCCTGGATCGGCGACGCCAACAACATGCTGTATTCCTGGCTGCAGGCGGCCGAGGTGTTCGGCTTCCACGTCAACGTCTCCACGCCGCACGGCTACGAGATGGATATGTCGCTGGTGTCCACCGACCGCTTCACCCTGTTCGCCAACCCGTCCGACGCCTGCGAGGGCGCGGACCTGGTCAATACCGACGTCTGGACCAGCATGGGCTATGAAGAGGAAAACGCCGCCCGCCTGAAGGCCTTCGACGGCTGGATCGTCGACAGCGCCAAGATGGCGCGCGCGGCGCCGGACGCGCTGTTCATGCACTGCCTGCCGGCCCACCGCGGCGAGGAAGTCTCCGCCGACGTGATCGACGGCCCGCAATCGGTGGTCTGGGACGAGGCGGAAAACCGCCTGCACATTCAAAAAGCGCTGATCGAGTACCTGCTGCTCGGCCGCATCGACACCAAGTAATTACCTAAACTGAGATCCATCATGAGCGACATTAAAAAAGTAGTCCTCGCCTACTCGGGCGGCCTCGATACCTCCGTCATCCTGAAATGGCTGCAGGATAACTACCAGTGCGAAATCGTCACCTTCACCGCCGACCTGGGCCAGGGCGAAGAGCTGGAGCCGGCACGCGCCAAGGCGCTGAAGTTCGGCATCAAGCCTGAGAACATCTACATCGACGACGTGCGCGAAGAATTCGTGCGCGACTTCGTGTTCCCTATGTTCCGCGCCAACACCGTGTACGAAGGCGAATACCTGCTGGGCACCTCGATCGCCCGTCCGCTGATCGCCAAGCGCCTGATCGAGATCGCCAACGAAACCGGCGCCGACGCCATCTCGCACGGCGCCACCGGCAAGGGCAACGACCAGGTGCGCTTCGAACTGGGCGCCTACGCGCTGAAACCGGGCGTGAAAGTGATCGCCCCATGGCGTGAATGGGACCTGCTGTCGCGCGAAAAGCTGCTGAAATACGCCGAAGACGCCGGCATCGCCATCGACATGAAACACAAGAACGGCGGCGCGCCGTACTCGATGGACGCCAACCTGCTGCACATCTCCTTCGAAGGCCGCCACCTGGAGAACCCAAGCGCCGAAGCCGAGGAATCGATGTGGCGCTGGACCGTCAGCCCTGAAAAGGCACCTGACCAGGCAGAATACGTCGACCTGGAATACGAAAAAGGCGACATCGTCGCCATCAACGGCGTGCGCATGTCGCCGGCCACCGTGCTGACCGAACTGAATCGCCTGGGCGGCAAGCATGGCATCGGCCGTCTTGACCTGGTGGAAAACCGCTACGTCGGCATGAAGTCGCGCGGCTGCTATGAAACCCCGGGCGGCACCATCATGCTGAAAGGCCACCGTGCCATCGAGTCGATCACCCTGGACCGCGAAGTGGCCCACCTGAAGGACGACCTGATGCCGCGCTACGCTTCGCTGATCTACAACGGCTACTGGTGGGCGCCGGAACGCGTCGCGCTGCAAACCCTGATCGACCACACCCAGCAAACCGTGAACGGCTGGGTGCGCGTCAAGCTGTACAAGGGTAATGTGATCGTGGTGTCGCGCGACTCCAAGACCGACTCCCTGTTTGATATGAACATCGCCACCTTCGACGAAGACGGCGGCGCCTACAACCAGGCCGACGCCGGCGGCTTCATTAAGCTGAACGCCCTGCGCATGCGCATCGCCGCCAACGCGCGCCTGAAGCGCGGCCAGTAATCCCGCCCCGCCTCCGCGCACAAAGGCCGCTCGCTGAGCGGCCTTTTTTTTGATACATTGGCTCCACATCCGATCGTGAGTGGAGCGGCCATGCTTAAAAACCTCAGTATCAAGAAAAAACTGGGTGCCGGCTTCGGCGCCGTCGTCATTCTCATCGTGGCCCTGCTGTCACTGGCCTACGCCAACTTCAGCAGGCTCTCCGCCGCCAGCCGGTGGAATCTGCATACGCAGCAAGTCCTGCTTGAAATCAGCCAGATGGAAACCGCGCTGCTGCAAGTCCAGAGCGCGACGCGCGGCTACCTGCTGAGCGGCGACGACGACATCGCCAAGCCGGTGGCCGAGGAGGAAGCTACGGCGCGCCGCCACCTCGCCGCCATCACCCGCATGACGGCGGACAATCCGACCCAGCAGGCACGCCTGCAGCGCCTGACGCCCATCGTCGAGGACTGGCTGAACAACGTGGTGCGTCACCAGCTGACGGCGCGCAACGCGGCGCAATCGGGCACCACCGACGTGGCCAGCGGCAACCGCATGATGCGCGATATCCACCAACTGATCGGCGAAATCAGCGGCGACGAACAGCGTCTGCTGGCCGAGCGCAGCAAAGTATCCGGCGACCTGTCCGACACCATGCTGCAGGTGCTGCTGGCCGGCGGCGTGGTGTGCGTGTTGCTGGCGCTGTCGATCGGCGCCCTGTTGTCGGCCGGCCTGGCCGGGCCGCTGCTGCGCCTGAACGCGGTGGTGGAGCGCATCGCCCACGGCGACAAGAGCGCGCGGGTGGAGGTCAGCTCGCGCGATGAACTGGGCCAGGTGTCCAACGCCTTCAACCTGATGGCGCAAGCGGTGCAGGATAGCCTGGAAAAGGAACTGACGGCCTCCAACCTGCTCAGGTCCAAGGTCGATTCCTTGCTGGGCGTCGTCACCAAGGCCGCCGCCGGCGACCTGACCGGCAAGATCGAGGTGCGCGGCGACGACGCCATCGGCAAGCTGGCCAATGGCCTGGACCGCATGTTTGAAAACCTGCGCGCGCTGCTCAACAATGTGCAGAAGGCCGGCATCCAGGTCACCACCTCCGCCACCGAAATCGCCGCCTCCGCCAAGCAGCAGGAAGCCACCGGCATCGAGCAGGCGCAGACCAGCGTGGAAATCCTCAGCACCACCAAGGAAATCTCGGCCAACACCTCGCAGCTGTTGAGGACCATGGAAGACGCCACCGCCGTGGCGGACTACACCACCAGCGCCACCGCCGAGGCGCAGAACAACCTGCAACGCATGGACGGCACCATGCAGAACATGGTCAGCGCCACCGACTCGATCAACGCCAAGCTGGCGGCGCTGTCGGAGAAGGCGTCCAACATCAACAGCGTGCTGATTACCATCACCAAGGTGGCCGACCAGACCAACATCCTGTCGCTGAACGCCGCCATCGAGGCCGAGAAGGCCGGCGAGGCGGGACGCGGCTTCTCGGTGGTGGCCACCGAAATCCGCCGCCTGGCCGACCAGACCTCCGTCTCCACCTGGGATATCGAACAGATGCTGAAGGAGATGCAGTCCGCCGTTTCCGCCAGCGTGATGGGCATGGACAAATTCTCCGAAGAGATCCGCCGCAGCGTGGGCGAGGTGCGCCAGGTGACCAATCAGCTGTCCGGCGTGATGGATCAGGTGCAGAAACTGGCGCCGCAGTTCGACGTGGTGCTGCAGGGCATGCAGTCGCAGGCCGTGGGCGCGGCCCAGATCAACGAAACCATGGTGCAGCTGAATGAGGCCACCCAGCAAACCGTGGAGTCGCTGAAATCGACCAGCGAGGCGGTGCATCAGCTGCAGTACGCGGCCGGTGGGCTGCAAAGCAGCGTCGCCACATTCTCGGTGGCGGCCTGAATTCCATAAAAACGGCCTCTATGGGACAATGCCGCGTGCACGCTGGTTCCCGTCAGCCCCGGAGAAAAAATGTTTAAAGATTTGAGCATCAAGAAGAAGCTGTACCTCAGTTTTGGCGCCATCCTTGCCATTATCCTGGTGCTGTTGGCCAATGCCTACAATCGTTTCAACAGCCTGTCGGAGGCCAACGCGTGGGACCGGCACAGCATGGACGTGATCCAAGCCATCGACGTGCTGCGCAACGACCTGCTGCAAGTGCAGGTGGAAGCGCGCGGCTACTACCTGACCGGCGCCGCGCAGCGCCTTGAGCGCGCGCGCAAGGAAATGGTCGACCTGCCCGGCTCCATCGGCCGACTGCAACAGCTCACCGCCGACAATCCGGTGCAAGTGGCGCGTTTCAAGAAGCTGGAGGAGATGATCCACGTGTGGAGCAAAGACGTGATCGATTCGCAGCTCAAGCTGCGCCAGGAAATGGGCGACAAGGCCGGCGCCGCCGACGCCATGGGCCGCACGCCGCAGTTGTCGGGCGCCGCCATCTCCAACATCGGCGAGATCTACAAATTGATGAACGAGGCTGCGGACGAAGAAAAGCGCTTGCTGGCACTGCGCTCCACCGCCTCCGAGCAGTCGCAGGAAACCATGCGCATGGTGCTGACCGGCGGCGGCCTGGCATGCGTGGTGCTGTCGATGGTGATCGCATGGCTGCTGGTACGCTCGCTGCTGACGCCCCTGAACAACCTGACGCAAGCGGTCGGCCGCATCGCCGGCGGCGAACAGGCCGCGCGCGCGGAGGTGCTGTCGGCCGATGAACTGGGTCAGGTCACCACGGAATTCAATCGCATGGCGCAGGCCATCCAGGACAGCCTGTCCAATGAGCTGGCAGCCTCCAGCCTGCTCAAGTCCAAGGTCGATTCCCTGTTGGGCGTGGTGTCGAAGGCCGCATCGGGCGACCTGACCGGCAAGATCGAAGTGCGCGGGGACGACGCCATCGGCAAGCTGGCCAATGGACTGGACCGCATGTTTGAAAACCTGCGCGCGCTGCTCAACAATGTGCAGAAGGCCGGCATCCAGGTCACCACCTCCGCCACCGAAATCGCCGCCTCCGCCAAGCAGCAG